>ERZ1023263.47-NODE-47-length-56910-cov-22.240366_pt1 | contig 56910 bp, 45 predicted proteins | sample MGYA00380461_ERZ1023263 | MGnify/ENA primary metagenome ERZ1023263 (study PRJEB33173, sample SAMEA4830316) | metagenome | study: EMG produced TPA metagenomics assembly of the PRJEB25223 data set...
TAGACCTCTTGCGAAAGTAAAAAACGTTTATACTCGTCCCATGAAATATGAAAATTTGACTAAATTTAATGATGGGGAATTTAAACGGCTTGTTGGAGTCCCTCGCCCATTATTCTTAAAAATGGTATCAGTGTTACAACACGCTGAACTTGCCAAGAAAAAATCTGGAAGACCTCATTCGTTGTGTTTAGAGGATCAATTGTTGTTAACTTTAAATTACTTACGCTGTTATAGAACCCAAATTGAGTTATCCGCCGACTATAACCTAGCTGAAAGTAATGTGAATCGTACGATTCAGAAAGTTGAAAATGCTCTGATTCAATCACGGATTTTCGCATTGCCGAAAAGGAATCAAAAGTTTAATGAGGAGGATGATGTAATCGTTGATGTTACTGAGTCACAGATTGAGCGTCCCAAAAAAACAAAGAAAATTCTATAGCGGTAAAAAGAAGAAACATACCTTTAAAACACAGGTAATTTTTAATCCAAAGTTAAATCAGATCGTGAGTATCCAGGTAAGAAGTGGAAGGGTTCATGATCTAAGCATTGCCCGTAAATATGCTAAAGAATTTGCTAATTTTACATGTGTCATGGCAGATTTAGCATATAAAGGCTTTAAAGAAATTAAGAGTAAGCTACTCATACCAATAAAGAAACCTAAAAATATGAAATTATCCAAAGAAGCCAAGCGGATCAATAAGGAGATAAGTCGTCGTAGGATTCCAATTGAGCATATTAATTCAAAACTCAAAGCATTTCGTATTCTAGGGGAGCGTTATAGAAATAGGCGTAAACGATTTGGTTTAAGAATGAATTTAATAGCGGGAATGGTGAATTGGATGCTCATAAATTAACTTTCGCAAGAGATCTAATGATGTTTATGAGTTTGATGAGAAAAAGTATCGCATCCTCAAAGTATATACAGATCATATAATTTGGATAGAACTTGAAAATCAAAAAGCCTTACCTGAATTGTATACAAGATCCACACTCATCGAGGTAATTGAATCGGGCAACATAAAAATTACTACAGATCCTTTTGAAGACATGTCTTTGATGGTATTAGAAGAAAACTCTGTCTATCAAATCAAACGTGACAAGAATTTAGCTATTATAAAACCTATAATTGAACATGAAAAATTTTATGATTCAAACATACGTGCCTCTTTGATTAATGAAATTGTAAATCAAAAGATTACCACTAAACAGACTATATATCGCTTACTTCGCCAGTATTGGCAAAGAGGAATGACCCCCAATGCCTTAATCCCTCAGTATTATAATTCTGGAGGAAAAGGTGTTAAAAAGGCTGTAAATAATAAAAAATTAGGTCGCCCTCGTATTATTTCTGAAGGGACAGGTGCTCTTATTGATGAAGAAATTGAAAGACTATTTAGGAGAGTCATCAATCAGTACATGCTCAATGAAAACAAGCATACTCTACCCTACACATATCGTAAGTTTCTTAGTATATATCAAAGCCTATATCCAGACATTATTGAAACTGAAGTCCCATCAATCTGGCAATTAAAATACTTTTATGATCGTGAATATAGTCCTATTCTAAAAATAAAATCACGAACTAGTAAAATTGAGTATTTAAAAGACAAAAGAGTTTTATATTCAACAGTTAATACACATGTTCTCGGACCAGGATCTCGTTACCAAGTAGATGCTACGATAGCTGACATCTATCTTGTTTCTGACTCAGATAGAGGCTGCATTATTGGACGTCCAACCATTTACTTTATGATGGATGAATTTAGCCGTATGGTTACTGGCATGTACGTGGGGTTAGAGAATCCATCTTATGTTACGAGTATGCTAGTTCTTCGTATGGCGATGTCTGATAAGGTCGATTATTGTAAAAAATTTGATCACGAGATTACTTTTAAGGATTGGCCATGTATTGGATTACCTGAGGCAATCTTGGCAGATAGAGCCGAATTACTTGGACATCAAATTGAAAATCTCGAAAAGAACTTTGCCATCCGGATAGAAAACACACCTGCCTATCGTGGTGATTTAAAGTCAATTGTAGAGCGCTATTTCCGCACTATCCAGGCTGAATTTAAACCTTATGCACCTGGTGTAGTTCAAGCAATCAAAGAAAAGAAGCGTGGTGGTAAAGACTACCGACTAGATGCAACACTCACTGTTAAGGAATTTACCCAGATCATTTTAAATTCTGTTCTCATTTACAACAACACACATGAACTTTCTTCTTATGATCGCGACATTGATATGCCAACAGATTTACCCTGCATTCCTATTCATTTATGGAATTGGGGCATACAGAATCGAACAGGTAAGTTACGCTCAGCATCAGAAAAAGCGATTTATATTGCACTACTTCCCCGCACCGATGGCACCCTCTCTGAGCTAGGATTAAAGGTTTTCGGAGTCTTCTATAATTGTAAAGAACTCATTGAACGCGGCTTGCTCCACAGGAAAAGTGCTTCAAGACAAAGGCCGAAATTTAAAGTTGCTTACGATCCAGCGAACGCTGAAAAAGTTTATATATTTCATTCTGAAGACCATTCAGATTATTGGGAAGCACAACTTTCAAATCGTTCTAGAGAATTTAGAGGTTGTAGTTTTTGGGAGGTCTGGCAAGTTCAACTTGAGCAAAAAATAACACGATCTCGCTACAAAATAAATGCAAATCTTGCACGTGCTGATTTAGAACAACGCAATGAAGATATCATTGAAAAAGCAATTTCCTCAAGACCTTCTACTCAAAAAAGTAATGCTCAACGTCTTTCATCGATACGGAATAACCGTAATCAGGCAATAACTGAAGAAAGGGAGGATTTAAAGAAATCTACCCAAATCCAAAGCTCACAAAATGCGAAGGTTACAGACAATATTATTCCAATCTCAGGAATTAAAAAAGCAGAAGACGAAGAATCCACCTTACTTATTCCAACCTATTACGAATCATTATTTGATGAAGATGATAATTAAAACGAGGTAAATAAAAATGAAAGTTAATGCAGTTTATCATCCAAGTTTTGGGCAGTATCAAGGAAATCCTCTTATAGAAGCATTACCACCTGTACGTGAATTTTCAGAGGTGAAAAATGCACTAAAAAGTACAATTACCCTTAACCCATCAGAAAAACATGAATCAGGTGTAGTTAGAGGTCACCTTATTGCTCAGTTGATGAATAATTTTTTTCAACCGATTGCACGGCATATTCAACTTGAACAAAAACTCTCCATTATGCTTCGTGAAGGTTACGTGGGGCGTAATCTTGCAAATGGCTCTCTTAATTCACATCTACAGAATGGTTATGAGCGAATGATGACTGGTGATGTAAATGCCATTCGCTTTGAAGCAGCTAAGTCCACTGCACGAAGTATGTGTTTTATTGGCTGTTCAGGAAGTGGCAAAACTACTACATTAAATCGAATTCTCGCTACTTATCCTCAGGTCATTTTTCATGAAAAGTATAATTTTACCCAAATTGTTTATTTAAAAATTGATTGCCCACATGATGGCTCTTTAAAAAGTTTGTGCCTACATTTTTTCAGAGCAATCGATCAAGCACTAGGGTCTGATTATGAAAGAAAATATGCATTAAAAAGACATGGTATTGAAACATTACTCAACTTAATGCGCCAGATTGCCAATTTACATGCAATTGGATTGCTTATTATTGATGAAATTCAGCATCTAAGTGTGAACAAATCTGGAGGTGCAGATAAAATGCTGAATTTCTTTGTCACTTTGGTTAATGTGGTTGGCTTACCAGTCGTGATGGTTGGCACACCAAAAGCTCGATTTATTTTTGAAGATGATTTGAGATCTGCTAGACGAGGAGTGGGATTAGGCTCAATTCTGTGGGAACAGATTAAAAATGAAGAAAAATTTATTCACCCACAGACAAAAAAAATCATTAAATCAGAATGGGTCGGATTTACTGAAGCACTTTGGAAGTATCAATGGCTCAAAAAAGCAGATCTTATCATAAGTGAAGAAATCAGGAACTGCTGGTATGATCTCAGCCAAGGCATTCCAGATATTGTGGTTAAATTATTTGTATTAGCCCAAATGAGAGCAATTGAGTCAGGGCTGGAACGTATCACGGTCAAATTACTGAAACAGACATATGAACAAGATTTAATCCCAATTCACCCAATGATTAAAGCGCTACGCTCAGGTGATGCCGAACAAATTTCACAATTTTCAGATCTGATTATTCCCGAAGTTGATAAAAAGCTACTCCTCTTACAAGTAAAGCTAGAGCAAAAAAAAGAGTTCATGGAAGATATTGATATCTATGATGGACATCAAGAATCTATTCATTTACATCGCCTACTGATTGAGCTGGGATACGAATCAAATTTATTAGCACCTCTAGTTAAAAAAGTATTCCGAGAGAATCCTAAATTTGACATGAAATCAGTAATGCCGATTATCCTAAGCTGGCTGCATGAGCAAAATGAGGAGTTCTCTTTACCTTCTAGTGCAAATAAACCACAAGATACGCAAAAGATAAGAAAACAGAGAATTCAACCCAAATTATGGCACTCTCTTGATAATGATGATTTACGTTTTCAGTTCAGTCAGAAAGAAAATAAACAAAGCTTTTATGAACATCTAAAAAACCAGACTGATTATGTCATCAATATGGAAACTTTAATAAAAGAGGCAGGATAAATATGCTAAATTTTCCGGTTCCTTATACTAATGAGTTAATCTATAGTTCAGTTGCTAGAGCTGGAATACGATTAGCAATTAATAGCCCAAAACAACTTTTAGATGAGATTTTCCAAGATCGCGAAGTTGTAGCAACAATAGATTTGCCCGCACATTTATCAAAAATTTTAAAGCTTTTACCTGAAACACAATTTGATGCAAAAAAACTGATTTATCAGCATACTCTTTTTCCTCTTTATGCCCCATTTGTTCCAGAAGAGCGAAGACAAGAATGCATGCTATGGATGCTGAATAAATCAAATGGTTCAGTACACTTAGCCCTAGGAATTAATGCATCGTACATAGCAACTCCCACATATTTGCAATATTGCCCGGGATGTATAAATGAACAGCTTAAACAATATAAAGAATACTATTGGTCCAGACTTTGGCAAGTCCAAGGTGTTACCTGCTGTCAAAAACATGGTGAACTTATACAAACGAATATAGAGTTTAGGTCACCACACAAACATGAATTTATTGCAGCTGATGTTAAAAACTGCCCGATTGTCACTCAGTCAGCAGCCAAATTAGATGATCTGCTCATCTGTAAAAAAGTAGATGAGCTTTTACAGCTTTGTCCAAAACAGTCTGCAAGTTTTGAGCAATGGAGTCTTTTTTATAAGAAACTTGCCCATCAAAATAATTGTGTCCGAGGAAACTCTCATATTTTATATGAATCCATTTATGAAAAAATTTCGACCCGCTGGTCTAAACAGTTTTTAAAACAATATCATTTGGACAATTTCAGTTCTGAAAATAGTTGGCTACGTAGTATTTTCCGAAAACATCGTAAATGTTTTAGCTATCTTCAACATTTAATTGTAATTGAAGCTATGAATGTCGGTAGAGAGTGGTCATTTAATGAGATCTTAGTAACTGTTAATTCTTTACAACCAGTCATTAAACCACAATCTATAAAATTACAATCCTCGGATATAACAGAATCTCAAAATACAATTATATTAGAAAAACGAAAAAAATGGCTTGAGGCAATCAATCAAGACAGCATCAATGCATCAAGAAAACAAAATAGTGCTCTATATGCATGGCTCTATCGCAATGATCAAGAATGGCTACTTGAAACAAACAGTCATTATCAGCAACCTCACATACCGACAGGAAATAAAATTGATTGGGGTACACGTGATCTTGAAACCGTTAAACTATTAATCAAGATTAAACAACAACTTATAGAAAACTTGGATTTACCTAGAAAATCGAGAAACTGGTGGATCAAGCAACTTAGGAATCCAGCTACTATTGAAAAAAATTTAGATAATTTGCCATTAACTAAACAGTTTTTAGATCAATATAATGAGGACATTAGCTGCTTTCAGATTAGGCGACTAACCCGAGTATTACTGCAATCATATTCAGCAAATGAACAACTTCAACGCTGGATCATTTTACGAAAATCGGGTTTAAGTGAAGAAAGAATAACAACTGAAGCAAATAATTTTTTAACGAACGTTATTAAACTTATTCATTGGGAGAATTAATTTTGGTTATTAGAGGTTTTCCGTTAAACGCTAGAATTTCATCTATTGGGGCAATTTTTAAGAATAAACAAGGGATAGCTTGGAATATTAATCTTGGATTAGAGTATGAGGAACAAAGAGTTTTTAAACATACTCGATTCTCAAGCATGCACTTGGTCGCGCAACGGAGATGCTTAAATCCCTCAGTTGAATTGAAAGACGAAAATCATTTAACACTAAAATTTAAAATTAACGATCTCACAGAATGGCAGGTCAGCAATAATATTGCGACAAAACAATTCCAATTCACACAGAAATTAACTGACCTTGATCAAAAATTTAAAAATACAATTGTGCATTTGCCACAATTAGAACTGGCTAGAGCATTATTTTTTCATAATGCTTATTTTGCGAGAAATGCACTTTCACAGAACTTTTTAAATCTGGAATTTGATGTTCAAACGGTTTCAGAAAACTATGTACTGATTAACGAACTATTCTCAAGTAATTTCCCTCCATCTCAATATAATCATCCAGGCATGCGCAACTTACTCGCTTGGATTTTAATCAATCCTGAAATCAGAAGAAGCTATGAAAGTATTGCTACTCATTTTTTTAATGAAAAAATAAAAGGTAAAAATAAAGAATGGTGGTATTTCAATTTTGATCCCCCTTCTTTAGCAAATGTAGAAATAACTGTTAAAGCCTATTATTCTAAAAAATTGGATCAAATTTATATCAATGAAATTGTAGAGATTAAAGGATTAGAATCGAACTTACCAAAGCAGATTGATTTTTCTAGTCCAAGATTTACTCAAAATAAAAACACATCGTCTACAGGAAAATCAGGTACTTACTCAAACCGACAAGAACCCGAATCTCCAGAAATTGATGACAGTCAAGAGGCAAATAGTGATCGTAAAATCCTTACTTTGCCTAGCTCTCCTGTATTGCTCAGCTTTTCCGATCCAGTTCTCACCCGTAAAATTTATAATAAAAAAAGATCCAAGAATGCATCCTTACCTTCAGAGGAAGATGAAATTCAGGACTATGATGCTATAGGGACTGATGAAGCAAGTAGCATTGGGACAATTGGTCGCGGTGAATTTGAGGGATTAGAAGATGAAAGCAATAATTTAGATTTGTTTATGGACCGTTTTGAAGCTTTCAGGTTCATGATAGAAAAGTTCGTTGAGCAAAATAATTTTACGACGGCAACCTCAAAAATCTATGAACTTCCCAGATTACAAAAATCGAAACTCCACATAACTTCGGATGGAAATAAGCGCACCCTGATGGTATATAGGTTGAATCAGCTATTCGATTACAATTTCATAATCTTTGAAATAGATGTCACAGATAATGTGAAAAAACTTTCAACCCTAGTTCTCTGCTTAAATGATATGAATGAGTTTGATGAGAGATCAATTAAAGCAATGATGAAAGAAATTATGCAGCGTTCACTAAGATGGCCGACCTTAAAATATTTTGCAGACTATGGTTTGGCAAAAACCCTACATCATCCTAAAAATCTAAATGAACTTAATGAATCAAGTCATGAGTTCGAACGATGGGGTGAACGATTCGATAAAATTATTAAGGCATTACTTCAGAAATTAGAAAAGAATGAAAAAGTGTAGATGAGGGTACTGTAAGTGCAACTGGGTATGTAAAAAGGTATTCTGTTTATGCTGATGGAGCTTATGACACAATAGGATATCATCAAATAATTTCAGATCGACAAACATACCCAATCATTCCACAAAAAAGAGTGCGAAACCTTGAAAAAATTCACTGAATTAGGTGAACCCTATACCCAAATTGTAACTTAAATTTGGACAATTTAGTGAGGCTTTGTCTTTTGAATCTTTGTATAACAAAGCCCTCCTCAAGCGACAGGATTTATCTAGAACCAAATATAGAAGGAAAAGTGAGGTTCAGCAAATGCTTACCATATATTTAAATACCTTAAACTTGGAAATTATTTTCAGGAATCTCGAGAGATCACATGACTAAACTCACTTGCTTTAAAGCCTATGATATTCGCGGCAAACTCGGCACAGAACTCAACGAAGATATCGCCTATAAAATTGGCCGTGCTTATGGACAGATTTATCAACCGAAGACTGTAGTGATTGGCTGTGATATACGTCTCAGCAGTGAAGGCCTAAAACAGGCCACAATTCGTGGTTTGAATGATGCCGGTGTCAATGTACTGGATCTGGGGATGACCGGCACTGAAGAAGTTTATTTCGGCGCATTTCATCTCGATGTTCAAGGCGGGATTGAAGTCACAGCCAGCCATAATCCGATGGACTATAATGGCATGAAACTGGTACGTGAAAATGCCCGTCCAATTAGTGCCGATACTGGTCTTAAAGAGATTCAGGCTTTAGCAGAATCAGATGAATTTATTGACGTCAGCAATAAAGGCCGTACTGAGAAATATAATATTCTGCCTGAATTTGTAAATCATCTGATGAGCTATATTGATCCGGCAAAAATCCGTCCGATGAAACTGGTCATGAATGCCGGGAATGGAGCAGCAGGCCATGTGATTGATGCCATTGAGCAAAAGTTTCAACAACTCAATATTCCGGTCGAATTTATCAAAATTCATCATGAAGCTGACGGCAATTTCCCGAACGGGATTCCCAATCCGATTTTAACTGAAAACCGTGACAGCACCCGTGATGCTGTGATTGAGCATGCTGCCGACATGGGCATTGCCTGGGATGGTGACTTTGACCGCTGCTTCCTGTTCGATGAAAAAGGCCAGTTTATTGAAGGCTATTATATTGTTGGTCTTTTGGCTCAAGCCTTCTTGCTAAAACAATCGGGTGAGAAAATTGTGCATGACCCGCGTCTGGTCTGGAATACCCTGGATATCGTGGAACAATACCAAGGGATTACGGTGCAGTCGAAATCAGGGCATGCCTTTATTAAAGATGTGATGCGTGAACATAATGCAGCTTATGGCGGAGAAATGAGTGCCCATCACTATTTCCGTGACTTTGCCTACTGTGATAGCGGCATGATTCCATGGTTACTAGCGATTGCAGTACTGTCTGAAACACAGCAATCTCTATCTTCGCTGGTGGAAGAGATGATTGCCAAGTTCCCGTGTAGTGGTGAGATCAACTTTAAAGTCGCCGATACCCAAACCACGATTCAAAAACTCTTTGATCACTATGCCGATCAAAATCCTGCAATTGATCAGACCGATGGTGTCAGTCTGGACTTTGGCACCTGGCGTTTTAATGTGCGTGCATCCAATACTGAACCTTTATTGCGTCTGAATATTGAAAGCCGTCGTGACCGCAATCCACGACCGATGCAGGACTATGTCGATGAGTTGACCCAGCTGGTCCAGAGTTAAGGCTGCTGTATTAAGTACAATAAAACGGGAGCAATTTTGCTCCCGTTTTATATTTATATTCTTATAAAAATTTTAACAATAGCCATTCGGATTCTGCTTCTGCCAGTTCCAGCTATCTGCCAGCATATCCTCCAAACCATATTGTGCTGCCCAGTCCAACTCTTGTACTGCACGGCTATTATTTGCAAAACAGGTCGCCACATCACCTTCACGACGTGGTGCTAATTCAAATGGAATTGCAACACCATTGACCCGTTCAAAAGTATCTTTAACTTGTAGCACTGAAATGCCATTGCCAGTACCAATATTCCAGGCCCGGCACCCTTGTGCAGTTAAACGATTATTGAGGGCACATAAATGTGCATTGGCCAGATCTACCACATGAATATAATCCCGTACACCCGTGCCATCGACAGTGTCATAATCATGACCAAAGATCGACAGTTTTTCACGTCGCCCTACTGCCACCTGCGTTACATAAGGCATTAAATTATTCGGAATACCTTGTGGATCTTCACCGATCTGCCCGCTTTTATGTGCACCGACCGGATTGAAATAACGTAATAAGGCAATCGACCAGCGCTGATCTGCTACGGCCGTTTTTTCCAAGAGCTGCTCCACAATCAGCTTGGTATAGCCATAGTTATTGGTTGGCATGCCAGTCGGCATTTCTTCGTTTAAAGGTGACGGATGATTATCACCATACACAGTAGCCGACGAACTAAACACCAAGTTAAAAACCTGTGCGCGCTGCATGGCCTGTACCAGGCTGATGGAACCAGCAATATTATTATCAAAATAAGCCAATGGAATCTGCTGGCTTTCTCCAACCGCTTTAAGCCCGGCAAAATGAATTACCGCATCAATGCTATTTTGCTGAAAGACTTGATCCAGTAACTGGCCATCCCGGATATCCCCTTCAACAAAGGTCAGACTTTTCCGGGTCAACTGTTGCACCCGATTTAAAGACTCAGCAGCACTATTGCAGAGATTATCTAAAACAATGACCTCATGCCCGGCATTTAATAATTCCACACAGGTATGTGAACCAATATAGCCTGCCCCACCGGTGACCAGAATTTTAGCCATTTGACTTTCCTAATAGAATTTTAATTAAACCTTGGGTTGAACCATCCAGACCATCCAGACCATCCAGATCGCTCTGTTCCCCATTGAGGATCGGCAATAACTGATTGGCAATTTCCTTGCCTTTTTCCACGCCCCATTGATCAAATGGGTTAATGTTCCACAGCACCGATTGAACAAACACCTTATGCTCATACAATGCAATCAGCATCCCCAGATTATAGGGATTCAGCTCTTGCAGTAACAAGGTACTGCTCGGCTGATTGCCTTCATACTGCTTATAAGCCGGCAAGCTAGCCAATTCATTTTGATCCAGCGCTTCATTACCAAAAGCCAGTAAACGCGATTGCGCCAGACAATTCGACAATGCCAAATGATGCTGCTCGATTAATGCCTCAGCACTATCGGCATAGGTATATTGCTGACTGTTATAGCGCTTTACCGGTGCAATAAAGTCACAACTGACTGACTGGGTGCCCTGATGCAGGAGTTGATAGAAAGCATGTTGCGCATTCGGGCCAACCTCTCCCCAAATAATCGGACAGGTATCCAGCTGTACTTTTTCACCATTGCGCTGGATCGACTTGCCATTCGATTCCATTTCCAGCTGCTGCAAGTAGGAAGCAAAATATTTTAGCCGCCCATCATAAGGCAGGATGGCATGGGTCTGAATATCCAGGAAATTATTATTCCAGGCCCCTAACAGTCCCATCAAGACCGGAATATTCTGTTCAAAAGGCTGATACTGAAAATGCTGATCTACTGCATAAGCACCTGCCAGTAGCTGCTTAAAACCTTCAATTCCAATACTCAAGGCAATCGGCAATCCGATACAGGACCACAGCGAATAACGCCCTCCGACCCAATCCCACAACAACAGCTGGTTTTCCGGTGCAATCCCCCACGCTGTCATTTTCTCCGGTTTGGTCGATACCCCAATAAAATGATGTTTGAGAATATAGGGATGCTGACCCAATGCTTTTTCCAGCCACAAACGTACGGTCTGGGCATTGGTCAGGGTATCAATCGTACCAAATGATTTGGATGAAATGATAAACAGAGTGGTTTCCGGACGCAACTGATGCAACAACTCGGACAACTGACTGCCATCCATGGTCGAAACAAAATGTACGTTGAGTGGCTGGGCAGACTGATATTTAAAATCAGATAAGGCATGCGTGACCATCAACGGCCCAAGATCTGAACCACCGACCCCAATATTGACCACATCCTGAATCACTTCACCGGTGGCACCACGACGCTGTCCGGCATGAATTTGTTCTACCAAGGCATACATACGCTCAAGTTGCGCATGCACATCAGCGGCCAGCTCGGCATGTTGCTGATCCTGTGCCGGTAAGCGTAAGGCCCAATGCATGGCTGCACGCTGCTCGGTATAGTTGATTGCCTGAGTGGAAAATAAAGATCCGATCCAGGATCTGAGGTTCTGTGCATCCACCCATTCAATCAGGCCCTGCATTACCTCATCATTGATTCTGTGTTTACTGTAGTCGAAGACCAGCTGCTCAAACTGGATCGAATACTGGTTAAAACGCTGGGGATCGGCAGCAAACAGGTCTCGCAGATGAACCGCATCAAGTTGCTGTTTGCTCGAGGCGAGTTTCTGATACACCATTTCAGGATTTGGATCTGGATTAAACTGGCTCAACATTAGCGTCCTACCCCAATATAATTAAAACCACGTGCCTTGATATAAGCCGGATCATACAGATTACGCCCATCTAGAATCAGTGGATGCTGCATCAGTTTAATCAGATAAGGATAATCCGGACTGCCATACTGTTTCCAGGCCGTCATCAGACACAAGGCATCTGCACCTTCGACAGCCTGATATTGATCTTCACATAGGATCAAATCTTCCCGTGCGCCATAGACCTTTTCAATATTGGCCAGTGCCTGTGGATCATGCAGTTTGACTGTCACACCCTGTGCCCATAATGCAGTCAGCATGGCATGCACTGGAGATTGCTGGATGCTCGGGGTATTTTCTTTAAAGGCTGCGCCCCAAATCGCCACCACTTTGCCTTGTAAATCGCCACGGAAATAATTCCAGAGCTTGCGAAACAGCAATTCTTTTTGTTGTTCGTTAATTTCCCAGACCTGCTCTAACAGCTGGTTTTTCACCCCTGAATCTGCAACCGCATGTGTTAAAGTACGAATATCATGTGAGAAATTTTCTCCACCAAAACCGACCCCAGGGAACAAGTAGGCGGAACCGATGCGGTTATCTGCCGCCATGCCCTGACGTACCTGCTCAATATCGATGCCAAGTTTTTCTGCCACACTGGCCAGATCATTCATATAACTGATCCGGGTGGCCAGCATGCCGGAAATACTCAGTTTGGTAAATTCGGCATCCAGTACCGGCATAAACAGATACTGCTGCGCACGCGGGAATAAGGGCCGTAATAGCTCTCTGATTTTAAGCTGTGCATCCGGTTGGTCACAGCCGACGATCAGCTGGCTGGCCTGCATAAAACTTCGAATCGCATTGCCTTCCTGAATGATATCTGGCAGGTAAATCCAGTCATCATTCGGCAGAAGTTGCTGAAAACGTTGGGTTCCATGCAAGCCAAAAGTCGAGGCATTGATCATTAGTTTGGGATGAGCAAAACAGGCATGCCGGATGGTATTCAGCATCTGCAATGCCATATGCTCTTCAGTTGCATTAAAACTAAAGAAAAAAGCCTCCTGATTGAAATCCAGATGCTGAAAATCACAGCAGTTTAAAAAGCCGGATTTTTCCTGTTTTTGCAACAAGGCCTGCAGTGCTTCATCCTGAAAATAAGTCCGTGCCGGATCATCGCTACTGAAGCTGTTACACCACACTACCTGATGACCACATTCAGCTAGAAGGGCTGCAATGACCCCTGAAAATAAGGTTTTTCCCAGTACCGCGACTTTCATAGTATCCCTTGATTATTATAATGCCAGTTCCTGAATCAATGCTTTAAACTCTTGACCAAGCTTGGGATGATCCACGCCATAATGTAAAACAGCTTTTAAATAGCCAAGCTTGTTACCACAATCAAAAGTTTGACCTTTCATACGATAAGCTTCAACCGCTTCAGTCTGCTGCAACATGGCAATCGCATCGGTGAGCTGGATTTCATTGCCCGCCCCACGTGGTGTCTGTTCCAACAACTGCATGATTTTTGCCGGCAGGATATAACGCCCCACCACAGACAGATTCGATGGTGCCGTCCCGACTGCCGGTTTTTCGACAATCCCTTGCATCACAGTACTGTGACCTTCAGCTGGTGACTCTGCCACATCGACAATACCGTATTGATCCACCAGATGTTCAGGCACCGCTTCGACCATGATTTGTGCTGCTGCAGAGGTTTCATAGCGCTGAATCATTAAGCTCAAGTCATTCTGAGTCTGTGTATCTTTCACCAGAACATCAGGAAGCAGGACCGCAAAGTCATCTTCACCAATCACGGCTTTAGCACACAGTACCGCATGCCCCAAACCTAATGGCTGCGGTTGACGTACGCTAATAATACTGACACCTGCCGGTAAAATTTCAGTAATTTCTTTGAGTAAATCGGTTTTGTTTTTTTGCGCAAGCGTGGTTTCCAGCTCGAAGTTACGATCAAAGTAATTTTCAATTGATGCCTTGGAAGAATGCGTCACCAGAATAATCTGTTCAATCCCGGCAGCCACGGCTTCACGTACCACATATTCAATCGCAGGACGATCGACCACAGTCACCATTTCTTTGGGAATGGCTTTACTGGCTGGCAGAAAACGGGTGCCTAAACCTGCAACGGGTAAAATGGCTTTTTTAATCATATGTCTTAACCTGATCTCGATATTTTAATTTACTTTGACTTCTTTACCACGGACATAACCATCCACATAGTGTTCAAGCTGGCTTAATGCCCAATCAATATCCGATTGCACCGCAGTTAAATCATTTAAGCGCTCAAACACCATCAGCAATTCATCCAAGGGATACATTTTTTCATAAGAACGTAAAATACGACTGTGCTGGGTCACTTCGGTATTATCGGCATCAATCAACAATTCTTCGTAGAGTTTTTCGCCTGGACGTAAGCCGGAGTACTGGATTTCAATATCACCTTCCTGACTGCCTGTTTCTCGTACTTTTAAACCACTCAATGCAATCATTTGACGGGCTAAATCCTGAATGCGTACAGGTTCTCCCATATCGAGCAGGAATACATCGCCCCCCTGACCCAAAGCACCCGCCTGAATCACCAATTGCGAGGCTTCTGGAATGGTCATAAAGTAACGCGTTACTTCAGGATGAGTTACGGTAATAGGTCCACCTTTGGCAATTTGCTGTTTAAACAACGGCACCACCGAACCCGATGACCCCAAAACATTCCCAAAGCGGACAATGCTAATTTGGGTCTGATCTTGCGCTTCTGCCATCGCTTGACAATACAACTCTGCCATACGTTTAGACGCCCCCATGACATTGGTGGGACGCACGGCTTTATCGGTAGAAATGAGCACAAAGGTTTCTACACCTGTTTTGACCGCTGCATTTAAGCTAAATGCTGTCCCAATCGCGTTGTTTTTCAGACCTGCCAATGGGTTACATTCTACCAAGGGCACGTGTTTGTAGGCAGCGGCATGGTACACAGTTTGAATCGCATACTGTTCCATCACCCGTTCTAGTTTGGCCTGATCGAGCACTGAACCTAAAATCGGGATAATCGTGACATCGCTATTTAAGCGTAATTCTTTATCAATGCTATACAACGCAAATTCGGTCAGTTCATAAATCACCAAAACTTTGGGTTTGTTTTTGACAATTTGGCGACACAGTTCAGAACCAATGGAACCACCCGCGCCTGTGACCAAGACCATTTTGTTTTGAATATTTTTAGCCAACAGTTCGGGTACAGGCGGCACAGGGTCACGCCCGAGCAAGTCAATAATATCGACTTCCTGAATATCCGATACGCGAATTTCACCATCGACCAGTTTGGTCAGTCCTGGAATTTCTGTAATTTTAATATGTGCAGGTTCTAAAAATTTGACGATCTCGCTTTTACGCATGCGTCCGACAGAAGGCAACGCAATCAAAATTTCATCAATATGCTTTTTCGGCATGACTTTTAATGCTGTTTCTGCATCATAGACTTTTAAACGGCCCAACTGTTGTCCAGTGAGTGATGGATCATCATCAATAAATAACACAGGTAAGTGTTCATCGGAATTGTATAGTGCTGCTGCAATTTGCTGTCCTGCATTGCCTGCACCATAAATCGCCACACGTTTTTTTTGTACATCGGCTTGTAAATAAGAACGCACAATAAAGCGAATAAAACCACGGCTAAACCAGACCCATGCGAACATGAGAAATCCGAACATGAGCGGAATAGAAGTGGGGATGAAGGCGTCGGTAAAATAAGCCAACGCATACAACCCTACCACAGTCAAAGAAGTACCCAACCCCAATTTGACCATAAACAGTTCGCTGTAGGTGCGCACAATAAAGCGATACACGCCAAAAATAAACAGCGATACAACGGCAATCACACTTGCCCATACCGAACCAAAAGCCAAGTTGGGCACCACTTCTGCGCCTAAATCAAACTGGCGAATGGCATAACATAGCCACAGCAAGACAGGAAAAACACAAAAATCCAGCACTATTAAAAATGCGAGTTTGGCGGCGCGAGGGGATTCTACAGCAGGTTCGATAATGGATTTCACGGGATGAGGCTTCTCAATATTTTTTTACTGAAAATTGTCTATAAACATTAAATAGAAAATTTTCAGTTCACACTATTTTTATCAAAGTAAAATATATCATTTACATATTTTACTCTATTTTCAGTTTAAAGATTAGGTAACTCTATCGCATGCAATAGTCTAGTGATGTAAATGCACCAACTCATCTGACGCAGCCCTTTAAGCCCTATCACAAGATGAAGATCACCACTTGAGGACTGCATCATTAGTATGACTTAGCCTGCCATCTTTTGTATCACCTGCTGAATGGCTACAATGGTTTTTGTGATACTGTCATTGCTTAAATTTGGATGAACCAAGAACATTAAACTGGTTTCGCCCAATTGCTGTGCATTTACTAAACGCTGTGCAGGTCGCCATGCTGTACCATCAAAGGCGTGTTCTAAATACACTTCTGAACATGAACCGCTAAAACAAGGTACATTCAGGGCATTAATTTCCTGCATGATACGATCACGTGACCAACCTGCAGGTAACTGTTCGCTATTGACCTGCACGTAGCACTTGTAGTTGGCATGTACATAGTCACTGTCTGGGTAATGCACAGTAAAATATGGACTGTCCTGAAAGGCTGCCAAAATGCGCTGTGCATGCTCGGTACGTTTTTTTGTCCATTCTGGCATACGCTGTAATTGTATACGTCCAATCACCGCTTGCATTTCCATCATGCGCCAGTTGGTGCCAAATGAGTCATGTAACCAACGAAAACCAGGTGGATGCTGTTTGTGATAAATGCTGTCGTAATTTTTACCATGATCTTTGTACGACCACATTTTTTTCCATAGCTGTTCATCATTGGTGGTGACCATACCGCCTTCACCACCTGTGGTCATAATTTTGTCCTGACAGAAGGACCATGCGCCAATATGCCCAATGGAACCTGCAGATTTACCTTTGTACATCGCACCATGTGCCTGTGCACAGTCTTCAATCACATACAGACCTTTATCTTGTGCCAGTTGCATAATCGGATCCATATCACACATCCACCCTGCCAAATGCACACAAATAATGGCTTTGGTATTTGGCGTCAATACTGCTTCAATGGTACGGGCAGAAATGTTTTGTGAATCGAGTTCTACATCTGCAAAAATTGGGTTTGCACCTGCTGTAACAATAGAACTTGCAGAAGCTAAAAAGGTGCGTGAGGTGACAATCACGTCATCACCCGCACCAATGTTCAAAGCTTTGAGTGCAACATCTAAAGCGACAGTACCGTTGGTAAGTGCTACGGCATATTGGGTTTGCGCAAATTGGGCAAATTCTTTTTCAAATTCGCGGCATTCTTGCCCTGTCCAGTAGTTGACTTTGTTAGACAGTAAAACTTGAGATACGGCATCTGCCTCTTGTTGAGTAAAGCTTGGCCATGGTTCAAAGGCAGTATTTAGCATGCTGAAATTCCTATTGCGATATATTGTTGTATGCTGTACCGATGTTCAAAAATCAGGTTTTTCTTAACTTATTCACTCACTCATGTTAAAAATTTTGGTTTTCTTTAACACGTTATTGATGTCATGTTAAAAAAGTCAGGTTTTTTTAACATGTTTCTAAAGTCATGTTAAAAAATGAGGTATTCTTTAACATGTGAATTAAGGTAACTCCTGTTCACCAACAGCACTTAAAAGCTGAAATAAGTCATCATTAATATAAAAGTTGTCTTTACCAATCTTGTGCTTAGATAAAAGTCCTACCGCAACAATATCATCTAAATAACGTGAGGCCGTTTGTCTTGTCACTTGTAATTCATTCACCACAAAATCAATTTTGGTATAAGGATGGCAAAACATGTGATTAATTAAATCTTGGCTATAAATTTTAGGTAGTTGTTCGCGTAATATGGTTTTATGCTGATGTAGCAAGTGTCGAATCTGCTTAATTAAATGTATCGTTTGTATAGATGTCAGCTCAACCGCTTCCAACATAAACAATACCCATGTTTCCCACTCACCATGATTACGAACATGTTGTAAAAGTTGATAATATTGCGCTTTATTTTTGTTGATATAACGTGAAAGATAAAGAATAGGTAAGTCTAGTAATTTTTGTTTCACCAAATATAAAATATTAATAATACGGCCAGTTCGCCCATTACCATCATAAAATGGATGGATGCTTTCAAACTGATGATGAATGACAGCCATTTTGATTAGATCATCCCAATCACATAAAGCATCATCATTCATAAATTGTTCTAGGTTACGCATATAGTGAATAATATCATCTGCATGCTGTGGTGGTTCGTAGACAACTTCTCCAAATTGATTTTTAAGCACCGTGCCACTTTGTGTCCGATAACCTGCATTATTTTCTTCAATGCATTGTTGCATTTCTATAATAAGGCGTTCTGTGAGCAAACCTTGGGCAAGAACTTCAGCAAACCCTGCATGTAATGCAAATGCATAATTATGCACTTCTTTTGCAGCCAAACTCGCATAATGTTCACTATTACGGTCACTTTGATACAGTTGATCTTGGGTAGTGATAATATTTTCTATGGCAGAACTGTCTTTTGCCTCTTGTAAAGCCAGTGTATTAATTAAAATCGCTTGATTTGGGATACCTGCAACTACCCCTTTTAACTCTGCCAATGCTTGATGGGCGCGAGCTGCTTTTTTCAACACCACCTTAGTTTCAATCTCACCAATGGCAGGCAATAAAGGTAATTGCGGCATATTTATTTCCTACTTACTCAACGCGCGCGCAGGGTTACCCACTACCGTTACGCCCGGTGGGACGCTTTTGGTGACTACTGCGCCCATACCAACCACAGCACCTTTGCCAATCACTAATGGTTTGTCTGGTGTACCCTGTTTGATTACGGCACCTGTACCGATATAGGCATGGTCTTCAATATGAATATTACCGTTACATTTTACACCAGGTGCAAAAGTGACATAGTCGCCAATCACGCAATCATGGGCGACATAACTATAAATATTGGCATGAAAAAATTTTCCAATTTTAATATTGGATGTCAGACAAGTGAAAGGACAAAGTAAACTTCCTTCACCAATATGCACCTCATCTAGAATAACTGTATTGCCTGCATGAACATCTAGATGCTGTATCTGATCCTCATTTAAACGCTGAACCAGTTTTTCACGAACTTGACTATTTGCAATGGCAACCACCACAGCTTTTTCTGCACTTGTGTTAGCTAAGAAGTCTGCATAACTTAATACAGGATAACCACTTAATGTATTACCTGCCTGACCGTCATCAATAAATACAAATTGTTGTTTTTCTAATGCGGCATATTGCTGTCTAACCAAAGGCATGACTTCTTTACCAAAACCACTTGCACCGTATACACCAATATAAGAAATCATGAGTTTGAATCCTTTTCTGAACCTGTGAATTTAGACATAGTCGCTTCGCCTGCTTCGTTAATATCATCTTTGGCGAGCACTTTTTTAACCGTTTTCAGCATAATTTTAAAATCTAACCAAACTGATTGATTTTCGACATACCACGTATCGAGTTTAAATTTTTCTTCCCAACTAATGGCATTACGTCCATTCACCTGCGCATGCCCTGTCATGCCTGGGCGGACTAAATGGCGTTTGGCTTGTTCTTGGTTATATAACGGTAAGTATTCCATGAGTAGTGGACGTGGTCCGACGATACTCATATCACCCTTAATGACATTCCATAGTTCTGGCATTTCATCTAAACTACTAGAGCGCAACATTTTACCAAATGGCGTCAAGCGCTCACTGTCCGGCAGCGGATTGCCTTGTGCATCTACCGCGTCTTTCATACTGCGAAATTTGATCATTTCAAAAGGTTTGCCGTGTAAACCTGGGCGTACCTGACGAAATAAAACAGGCGAACCTAGATTTTTTTTCACTTTATATGCCACATAAAAATACAGCGGTGACAGTAAAATCAGGGCAATAGAAGCAATAATAATATCGAGGAGGCGTTTTAGCATATAAATAACATCTATGGTTAAAAATTAATTTTCTTTATTTCAGATAAATATTGATCAGCTAAAATTTTATAACTACGATTTTCATGTATCCATTTCCGACCTCTTTCTCCCATTTCCAATCTTTCCTCATCTGTCATAGCTGAAATTTTTAAAATTGCTCTTTCTATACTCTCTTCTGTTGTCTCATTTTTGGTAGGCATGACAAAAGAACCACAATTTGCTTCATTTATCATAGATGGGTAGCCTGTATAAGATGCAATAATTGGTTTTCCTGCCAACATATACTCAACAACCTTGTTCATAGATTGCCCGTAATTCCATACTTTAGAGTGCTGAGTTGATAAATATAAAATATCGCATTTCTCCAGAAAAAACTTGACGTCATTTTGCTGTATTCTTTTAAAAAAAGTTACATTTTTGCAATTACTTAGCTCCTCTTCAAACTTATCACGCAAATCGCCACTACCAACAAGTACAAAATGGATATTGGATTTATGTTGAATTTTCTTAATTACATTAATAAATGGTTCCAATGAATTAGTAATTCCCATACTACCTGCATAACCAATAACTATTTTATTATTAGGAATTTCGGTATCAAAAGGGTTTTTTGAATAACTTAAATCAGTTGTATAGTTATTAGGATGAAATCCTAAAGGGGCACAATGAAAATTAAAGTTGTCACTCTTAATAATATTTTTAACATGTAAATCTAACTTCGGCATGGTTCCCACTATTAGATCTGACTTCTTATATCCAAATTTCTCTACCCAGCCAATGAATAAAACTAGAGGATGCCATTTTGAAAAACCTGCTTCCTCTGTCATAGTCAGAGGCCAAATATCACGAATTTCGAATATTAAAGGAATTTTGTATTTCATTTTCAAAAAATAACCATAAATAATACTTAATATTGATAATGATGACACAATTACAATATCAGGCTTTTTCAGATATTTTCGTTTGAAAAGAAATAATGATTTTTCAAAATCAAACCAACTTAAAATTCGAGAGAGTGATGCTGTTTTTTTATACTTTTTTGTTTTAATCCAATATACAGGCACACCATCAATATTTTCATAATTATAAGTCTTATTTGTTTCAGGAAAATCAGCTAAATGATTAGAGTCAGAGGTAAAAAGTGTAACATCATGCCCACTTTTTATCCATTCTTGGCAAAGGTAAAATAATCTAGCGGGCATTTTACTGTATTTAGCTGGACTTGCATATTTAGAAATACACCAAATATTCAAAATCAATCCTCCTTATAGAGCTTAGGTATTTTATTTACAATATTAATTACCTCATCAAAATCCATATTTAAAGTATCTAAATACCAACGAATATTTTCATATCGAGGTTGATTTTCATCAGCAATAAGCACTAAAGCTTTTTCTCGTGTAATTTGACCTTCTCTAATTTGATTACTTCTAAATGTGTCATGTTCTGTAAAACCTGCAACCGTATAATAAACATAGTTATAAAAAGCTGCTGTCCCATCACCAATTCTCCAAGTAGTTGATGTATCAGTTGCTTTTTCCCAGTCATAGTCATTCAAAAGAGTATTATCAACAATTTCTTCGTCCCAGCGCCAATAATCAAAAAGATGATAATAATCTTTTTTATCAGTAAAACTTCGGAAGTACTCACCAGAAAGAGTATCCCATAAAGATGAATTAAAATAGCTAGGGCTTTGCATCATCGCTTTAAAACGTTTGCTATGATAAATAAATTGTTTACTTATTCCATGGCTATAAACTCTTTTTTCCTCAAAGTCAGGAGGTATATCTAAAAACCCAGTTTTAAAATAAGTAACCTCTAGAGGATTAACCCCCCATAAGTTTAAATTAATTCCTGTTTGCTTCTTAATATGTTCAACATAACGAAAGAAATGCTTGTCACCAGCAGTCAACATCGCCATCATTCCTAAATGAGGTGAACGGAGCCAAGCTTGTAAATTTTTCTTAATATTTTGTCGTTTTTTTGAAATATCAGCCGCGACAATAATATTCTCAACGCCTAATTGTGCACACATACGACTGATATTACGTCGCCCTAAATCTGTTACCATACCCCAATCATAAGTATAAGTTACTGGCTTCATTTTTAATTCATTAACAATTAAATGAAGACCATAACAGCTATCACGTCCACCAGAAAAAGGGACAATACAATCTAATTCATTACCAGGACGTCTGTAAGGTTTAACCAATTCAAAAAGTTCTTCTTTGGGTTTGGGATTATTTCTTGGTTTATAGCTATGACAATAGTTACAAACACCTTGCTCATCAAAGCGAATAAAAGGCATAGTTTCTGGTAAAATACAGCGTGTGCATCTCTTTAAATTATGTATACGATAGCCTAATAAAGATTTTTCTTTAGTATTAAACGTAAATTTTGGAATTAAATTTTCTGTTCTTCTTTGATCATCATTTATAAATAATTTTTTACTTGTTAAAGGTATATCAAGAATCAAAGACTCTTCTTTAACTTGACTAATATATTTTGCACCAACTTTCTCTAATGAGTAGCGTTCAGAAGCAAAAAATATATCAGCACCATTATAACCTATATATAAACTACCATTATTAGAAAACAATATTAGTTTGCCATGTTCGGGAAGGACTAAAGCACAAGCCACTATACCTTTACATAAGCTTAAAACTTTACTGGGAATATTTTCTAAAGGCTCATCATTTAATAATGTTTGTTCGGCTATTGCAGCTATCACCTCTGAATCAATTTGATATTCACGTTTTAAAGTCAATTGATCCCAGATTTCTTTTTCATTGACAATTATTCCATTATGGATTACGCATATTGTATTTCTAATCACTGGTTGGTTATCTGTTAAACCATTAGTAATAAGGCGACTATGCCCTAAAACAACTTTAGATTTAAAAGGTTTTACTTTACCTAGCAACTTTGAAATATCATAATCTGCTCTCTCAACTTGATATTTACCATCTTCAAAATAAATTAACCCACTAGAGTCTTTACCACGTTGACGTGAATGATCCACAAGAGTCTTTAATTTTTCTTTAGAAACAACGTCTTGCGATATAACACCAAAAATTCCACACATAACTTAACTCAACCAACTTACTTAAATAATTAATTTTTTTCTAAAATTTGAGCTATTTTAACAGACGCATTGCCGCCACCATATAAATCAATTGAATCAACAATTTCTTTACTTAACATATTTTGTGTATATTCAATAATTTTTTGAGTATCTGCGCCCGCTAAAATATTCACACCATAGTCAATTAACTCCACCCACTCAGTTTGGTCACGCATAGTAACGCATGGCTTTTTGAAGAAAAATGCCTCTTTTTGGACCCCCCCGCTATCTGAGACTACAGCACTACAATGTTTTAATAACCAAATCATTTCTAAATATCCAACTGGCTCTAATACTAACATTTGCAACTTCAGCCCTAAAGATTTAACAATTTTCTGAGTGCGAGGATGTAATGGTAAAACCACTGGTAAAATATGATGATGGAGGTAATTCAAGGCATCTAATATTGCCTTTAAACGTACTGGATTGTCGGTGTTTTCTGCACGGTGTAAAGTTGCCACAATAAAATCTTTTTCAGGCACATTATTTAATACCTGCCCCTTTACAGCACGCTCTGAAAAAAACATCGAGGAATCTTGCATAACATCCCCAACATTTAAGATTTTCACAGGTTTTTGCTCAAAACCTTCATTTTTTAAATTTTTAACTGCCGTTTCTGTTGGGCAGAATAAAATGTCACTAATCTGATCTGTTAAAATACGGTTAATTTCTTCAGGCATACGTATATTAAAACTACGCAACCCCGCTTCAACATGTGCAACAGGAATATTCAATTTAGAGGCTGCTAATGCACCTGCTAACGTTGAATTTGTGTCACCATAAATCATTAAGCGATCAGGATTTTCTTCTAAACAAATTTTTTCAACAGCTTCCAACATACGCCCAGTCATTGAACCATGACTACCACTGTTAATATTTAATTGATAATCTGGTTGTGGCATTCCCAATTGATCAAAAAATATATTTGACATATTTGCATCAAAATGTTGCCCCGTGTGAATGATTTTTTCTTGGAGTCTCTCATTTTTCTGAATAGCTGCAGAAACAACACCTGATTTAATGAATTGAGGACGGGCACCCACAATTGTTAATATTTTTTTCATCTCAATTTTCTCTATATCTTACAATTGTATGCAGAAATACTTCTTCCATTACCTTTACACAAATGCTCCAACTATATTTTTCTTTAACATGTTGTCTAGCAGCTTCACCCATTTTTAAACGCAGTTCTGGATTTAATACTAAATTTTCCATGGCTTCTGCTGCCATCTGAGGATTTTCACGTTGCACTACAAACCCAGTTGTATTGTTTATAGTCACCTCAGGCAATCCGCCTGCATCAGAGACGATCACTGGACGACCTGCAGCTCCTGCTTCAATAATAGCAACACCAAAACTTTCACTATCTAATCGACTAAGAGCAACATAAATATCTAACTTAGCTAGCTCATTCGGTACATCTTGATGAGCGACCTGTCCAATAAAATTTACTTTATGAGCAATATTCAATCTCTTAGCTAATTGTTGTAATTCTTCCAATTTCCCCCCCCCACCTATTAAACGTAATTCCAGTTTATCTGCTAAGTTTGGATGTATAGTGGATAGTTTATTATATAATAACGTAAAGGCCTCTATTAAGGTGTCTATCCCATATTTGTCAGCCATAGTTTTTACAGTACCAATAACCACTTTATTACTATTTAGCGCCAATGGTTCAATATGAGCGTACGCTTTTATATCGACACCGAAAGGTGTAATAAATATATGTCCTAGTTTAGGCTCAATTAGATGCGTCTGATCTGCCATACAATAACTTGTTGAAGCGATAGTATCAGCAGCCATAAGGTTTTTTTGCACCAATCTTTTATGTAAAAAAGATTTATAAGGAAAATCATATACATCACTACCCCATACAGATAATACAAGAGGACGTATATTAGCCAAACGTGCCGTAGTACCATAACCACTGGCATAGTGAGCATTTACAATATCAGGTTTAATTACATGTATAATTTTCTTTACTTTACTTACATTTAAAAAATATCCAAGAATACCCTTTATAGGTAATTCATAATATTTAATTCCGTCTACTAGTTTATGCATTAAACGATGTTGACTAATAAGGTAAACATCGTGCCCTGCTAATTTCAATCCATTTGCCCATCGGATGGTATGTATACTATTTGCACCAGCTAATAATACAATTTTACTCATATATTTTCATCCTGCTATTTTCTTAAAGAAATTAAGTAATTAATTAAAAGGTATGCACATAAGATAAAACAAGTTGCGAAAAAATAAAAAATTAGTCCTAAATAATACTCAAAAAATGATAAAAAAATACCGGACATGACTACAGAATAAAACATTAAAATAAATATATTTTTAATTTTATACTTAACCATAAAAATAAAATATAAAATAAAATATAATATATATATATATATTGTAGCAAAAATTGGACCTAGACCATGATATAAAGTTCCAAAGGCTGTATTAACATTACTAAGATTAACATTGATTTTATTAATATAAAAAAAGGCGGGCCCTATATTTGATACATACTCCTTATTACCTATTAAAAATTCTTTTAAATTTATTAAGGCACTAAAAGACATACCTAAATAAGGTGTAGTTGGTACGGAAGAACCAAATAATTGATTAGCCCCTTGAATTCCAGCTAAAAAATAACCCATAACATGTTGAAATATGTCATAGAAATTAGAATCAACCTCACCAACAGCATTTCTAAATAAATATGTAATCATCATAAAAGAAATACCCAATATTGGAGAAATAAGAAGAAATAATTTACTTGGCCATTTACCATGATAGTAACCTTTGAACATTATAGCTCCAATAATAGCAATAAACATCCAACCACGAGTTCCATAAAGAAATAATGGTAAAATACTTAATAACATTAAAACAAAATTATTAATCTTTAATTTCTCATAAGCCCCATAAAAAAATACAAAACAAAAAATCATTAAGAGAGTAGATATTCCAGAAATACCAGAACCCAATAACCCTTTCATATTTAAAAAAGATGTTCCAGTAATATATAAATACAATATTTGAGAAATTTTAATAAAAAGTAAAATCTTAAATAAATATGAAGCATATTTTATTTGTAATACATTATTTTTAAATTTATTTTTTTTTAAAAAATTAAAATCCTGAGAAGAAGCTAAAATTCTGACAAAAAATGATGCAAAAAAAATGGAAAGAAAACCAAATAAAAAATAAATATAAAATAAAATATTATTAATATTAAAGAAACCCATTAACACACCAACAGTCTGGTTAAAAACCAATAGAAAAACTATTGGTGCTGTAGTCAAGATAAATGGAGTAGCAATACTTTTCCAAAATTTCATCTCTAATAAAAATAAAATTAAGTATATAATCAAAAAACAAATAAGATTAAGATAAACCATTTTAAGAGATACCCAAGTTATTTAAAGCAGTCTTTAAATAATAACCTTTTTTAATCTTATCATTTACTTTATTAATTGAATTTTCATTCCAATTTTTATCTAAAGAATTTAATTCATATAGGCTATTAATACCCTTTCCTAAAAACTCCTTTTCAATTTTAGCAAATATGTAACATTCATTCCAAACAATAAGTGGTATTTTATTGCTCAAATAAAATGAAGTTTTATGAGGCAAATTTATATGTAAATATTTTCCATAATTTCCTGAACACGTTTCAATTGATTCTCCATCCCATATAAGGCCAAATAAAATACCTCCAAAGTATTTGATTCGTGTATCTGCATCAAAAGATCCAATATAATTTACATTATCTTTTAATTCTATATTTTTATCAAAGTTATCGCCCATTAGAAAAAATCTCACATCACTAACTTCGCTAAGTTTTTTTAAGTATCCCGCTTTATCTTTATCTAAATTTCCAGCAATTAATATATTACATTTATAATTTTTAGCTTTCTCTGATAAATCAATTTTCACTACTTTTGATGGCTTATTACCTACATAATAATCCCATAACTCTAAACAGGAAATTTTCTTATTTTTAATACCCAATTTATTTTCAATATAATCTTTCATAGCATCATTTAAAGATATAATATAATCAGCATATTTAAGATCCTCTGCTTCAATACTTGCATCATTTTTAAGACGTATACTTTCAAGATCGTGAATTAAAAATATTGTTTTTACCCTCTTAATTTTTTTATAAAATTTCAAGATATTTCTCTGCCCTATATTGTGTGGGTACTGCACAAAAAGAATACTTTCCTTTTTGATTAAAAAAGGAAATAAAATAAAGTTTACAATTACTAGTAAAAATTTTAAAAAAATATTTTTAGAATTATAATACTTTAAAGACTTATAGCCTTCTTCTTTCAAAAAATAGCTAACATCTAATCTAGCTTTTCCTCCACCTGTCTTCTCCCTCAAAGTCGAATGATTATCCCATGAGTAATAATTCATTTTTTTCCTCGCTTTAAAACTATTAACATTAGTATGAGAATATATGCTTCAACTAAGACCGCTAAAACAGCAGCTCCAATAACACTATACTCATTAATAATTGGATAAATAATTAACAATGTAATTAAACATGCACTAAACCAAATCTTATTCAATGCTTTTGAATAACCTTTAGGGATTAAGGCTTGTATAGAAATCACACTAGAGAGTCCAACTAGCACGGGCATTATAGTAAATATATATATAACTGAATATATATTTGGTAAATTTTCTGCATTCAAAAATTGAATAATATCATCTATAAAAGTGAATAAGATAAGACTAGCGATTGCAGTTATTATTAATGTAAAAGCAATTGAAATTTTAAGCAATCTGTCACTCTTCTCAATATCATTTTTCTGTAAGAAAGAAATTCTTGGAAAAATAGCCCTACTTATTGGATTCAATATAAATCTTATTGCCTTTTGAATTCTATCTGCAACTGAATAAGTTGCAACAACAGTACTATTAGTTACTAGGCCCAATATTATTGGAATAGAATTAGTATATAAACTAATCCAAACTTGGGACGTAAATAAAGTAAAACCATCTTTCAGGGATATTACTATATCTGAAATACTTATTTTTATTAATCTATATCCTTTTTTATATAAAAAACAAAAACAAAGGCTACCTGAAATTAAATTATTAATTGACTGAAAAAACAAAGCAACATCTAAATCATCACTACTATTTACAAATAAAAATATACAAATAAAACAAAATATTTGACTAACTAATTGTGTTAATGCAACAAACTTTAATTCCTCAAGTGCTTGCATCATCCAAATGGGAAAAATAACCGTACCAGCTACGGCTATAAAACCTATATAAAGAAGGTCAAATTCACTTTTAAGATCATCAAAAATTAGTATGCCCGCACTTAGTATTAATAAACACACCATTAATAACAAAAGCTGTGAAAAAAAATAACCACTGAATAATTTATTTACCAGAATTACTTGCTTTCTTATAGGTGAAATTTTATTTACTGCAGACCATTGAAAGCCGTATGTTACAACTACAACAAAGTATTGTAAAACTAGCTGGATAAATACTATTTTACCCCACCCTGAATCACCTAAAGTTTTTAACAAGTAAGGTATTAATAATAAGGGTAAGATATAATTTAAAACCTGCACAAAGCTTAATGCAAAAATATTTTGTATTAAGCTTGAATTGATTAATTTTTTTAAAAATAGCAATTTTTTTACCTTAGATTGGCTTTGTTGCATAAATATGTAAGCATCTGATTTAAATAAATTTAATTTTGGATCAAAAAATAATCAAAACCTTTAAAATCATATAGTTATGAAATCTTTGTGCAACAAAGCCCCTTAGATTTATTTTACCTGTTCCCTTATTCCGTTTACAATTAGACTTTGATCATGTTTTTCTAAATATGGATGCATCGGTAAACTCATTACACGTTCAGCAACAGCATCCCCTACAGGTAACACTGCATTTACATCTGCAACAGCAGGCTGCTTATTTAACGGAATTGGATAATGCACAGCAGTTGGAATACCTTGCGCTTTTAACTTCTCCTGAACTTCACTGCGGTTTTCTACCTGAATGGTATATTGCGCCCAAGCACTTTGGTTATGTGCTTCAATAAATGGAGTCGTCACAATACCCGCTTCATTAAATAACTTTGTATAAGTATCCGCCACACGCTGACGTGCTTGCATCTCATCATCCAAGATTTCTAATTTTGGCAATAAAATAGCAGCTTGTAAGGTATCTAAACGACTGTTCATACCCACACGTACATGATGATAACGTCTGTCTTGCCCATGACATGCAATTTGGCGAATCACTTTCGCTAGTTCTTCATCGTTGGTAAAAATAGCACCACCATCACCATAACAACCCAAAGGCTTACTTGGGAAAAAGCTTGTACAAGCTACAGTACTTAAATTACAGCTTTTACGCCCCTTGTAAGTTGCACCAAAACTTTGCGCAGCATCCTCAATAACGGGAATATTATATTTAGCAGCGATTGCATTAATTGCATCAAAATCTGCACATTGTCCATACAGGCTTACTGGAATAATGGCTTTGGTACGTGGCGTAATAGCTGCTTCTAGTTTTTCTACATCTAAGTTGTAGGTTTTTGGGTTCACATCTACATAAACAGGTGTCGCACCCAACACAGCCACAGTTTCTGCAGTCGCAATATAGGTAAAACCCGGGGTAATGACTTCATCACCTGGCCCTATACCAAACGCCATTTGGGCAATTTGCAAAGCATCTGTACCGTTGGCACAGGTAATACAGTATTTAGCACCCACATAAGCAGCTAATTTTTCTTCCAACTCTGCAACTTCTGGCCCTAAAATATACTGACCATGCGTTAAAACACGCTGAATACCTGCATCAATTTCAACTTTAATACGTGATTGTTGTGCTTTTAAATCAATAAATTCAATCATGCTGCAACCTGCTCTTTTGTTACAACCTTACCATTCAGTCGGTAAATTGCCCCTGTATGCTCACATGCAACTTGTGCTTCACCCTCTAATGGTAAATCTAATTGTTCGCCAAACTCACTCATCCAGCCAATTTGCTTTGCAGGCACACCCACCATCAGCGCATAGGCAGGTACATCTTTATTAACCACAGCGCCAGCACCTACAAACGAATATTCACCAATCGTAATACCGCAAACGATGGTGCAATTTGCACCCAAAGTCGCACCTTTTTTTACAAGGGTGTTACGGTATTCATCTTTACGTTCAATCAGCGAGCGTGGGTTATATACATTGGTAAACACCATGCTCGGTCCACAAAACACCCCTTCTTCAAGGGTGACATTGTCATACACCGAAACATTATTTTGTACTTTGCAATGATCGCCAATTACGACCTTATTGCCCACAAAAACATTCTGACCTAAAGATACGCCTTGTCCAATTTTTGCACCGCCACAAACATGCACAAAATGCCAGACTCGTGAACCTTCACCAATTTGTGCACCTGCATCTACAATGGCACTTTCATGTTGATAAAAACTCATCGTCTCTTCCTTTCTTATTTTACTTTTGCCAACAATGGGTGCAGATTAGTTGGATTTTCGACAACTGGCGCAACTCGAATCACTTCAACGGTTTCAATTGCAGCTCGGTTTTCTTCTACGCCGTAACCCTTACCTTCCAAAATACGCTGGTAACTTTGGGTATGTAAATCTGTAAAACCACCTGAAAATTCAAATTCTTCATTTTCAATGGTAATACTACGGTAGGTTAATTTCTCACCTTGTACGGCATTTTCAGGCAAATTTTGGGCATCAATCGACAAGAACCAGCGTACACGGGCACGTTCATATTCTAAATAACCCGATGCGGTTTTTTCATCACGATAATGCACTTCATTCTTCACAATTTTGCCAAAAATAAAATGCAGCATGTCATAAAAGTGCACACCAATATTGGTTGCCACGCCACCCGATTTATTATCTACCCCTTTCCATGATTTTAAATACCACTTACCACGTGAGGTTAAATAAGTTAAATCTACATCAAAAATTTTACCTGCTGGTGCAGCCTGAACTTTATCACGCAACTCGATAATAGAAGGGTGCAAACGTAGCTGTAAAATCGAGTTTACTTTTGCACCATACTGTTTTTCATATTCAGATAAAAGGTTTAGATCTTCTGAATTCAACACTAATGGCTTTTCACAAATCACATCTATGCCGTTTTTTAAAGCATATTTCATGTGTGGTGCATGTAAATAGTTTGGTGAGCAAATCGCAACATAATCTAGCTTTTCACCTTTAAGTTTTTGATCCTCTACATAGGCTTCAAATTCTTCAAATTCGGTAAAAAACTCAGCTTCAGGAAAGTGGCTGTCCATAATACCAACAGAGTCGTTTACATCCATAGCAACTGCTAAATCGTTACCTGTTTCTTTAATCGCTTTTAAGTGACGTGGAGCGATATAACCAGCAGCACCAATCAGGGCAAATTTTTTCATATTTTACAATCTATTCTAGGTGAATTTTATAAACGGAATACGGTAAAACCTTGTGCAGCCATTTTATCACGGTTAAACAAGCTTTTTACATCCGCAAGTACTGGCTTCTCACCCTGGGTATAGGCACGTAATTGTTCAGGACTTAAATTACGAAATTCATTATGACCTACAGCAATAATCAGGCTATCTACAGGATGTTGGGCATTTACTTCAACCAGTTCAATTCCATACTCACGTTTGACCTCTTCAACGTCTGCCCAAGGATCACACACTGCGACTTTCACACCCCATTGATCAAATTCTTTAATCAGATCTACAATTTTACTATTTCGAATGTCTGGGCAATTTTCTTTAAAGGTAACCCCTAAAATCCCAACTGTTGCTTTCGTCACATCAATATTATTTTTGACCATTTTCTTGATGGTTGTTCGGGCTACATAACGTGCCATATTGTCATTAATGCGACGACCCGCCAAAATCACTTGAGGATGATAACCAACCTCTTCCGCTTTATGCGTCAGATAGTAAGGATCAACCCCAATGCAGTGACCACCGACCAACCCTGGACGAAATGGTAAAAAGTTCCACTTACTTCCTGCGGCCTCTAATACATCCAAGGTATCAATTTCAAGGCGTTCGAAAATGACTGACAACTCATTTACTAAAGCAATATTTAAATCACGTTGCGTGTTTTCAATGACTTTTGCCGCTTCAGCCACCTTAATACTGGTAGCTTTATGCGTTCCAGCTGCAATAATGGTATTGTAAACTTGATCTACAAAAGTAGCGACTTCTGCAGTAGAGCCAGAAGTGATTTTTTTGATTTTGGTGAGTGTATTAACTTTATCACCTGGGTTGATACGCTCTGGACTATAACCAGCAAAAAAGTCTTTATTAAATTTAAGCCCTGACACTTGCTCTAACACCGGAATACACACTTCTTCGGTTGCACCCGGGTATACCGTAGACTCATAGACAACAATATCACCCTCTTTAAGTACTTTACCAATTGTTTCACTGGCTTTTCTCAAAGGGGTCAAGTCTGGGCGATTCACCTGATCTATTGGTGTTGGAACAGTCACAATAAAAAAATTGCAGCTATTCAAATCATCTAAATTAGCGGAGTAAGTCAGTTGCGTTGCTTGTTTAAGTTCTTCTGGAGACACTTCTAAAGTATGATCTTGTCCACTTTGTAATTCTTGTATGCGTTTTTGGTGGATATCAAAACCAACCACTGGCAATTTTTTTCCGAATTCAACTGCCAAGGGTAAACCGACATAGCCTAAACCAATAACGGCAATTTTTAGTTCAGAGAGCTGTAGCATTTGAGCGCCTTTCAATTTATATCTGTATTTTATAAAGAATGAATCTTTCGGCAGGAATACTAGCAGAAATTTATGAAATTTCTATAATGATTTGTGCTCAAATTACTTGAAAGAAGCATCAGTGTATAGTTTTTATGAATATTCAACTGTTTTAATTTGGATTAAATTCACAATATGCGGTTTTTATCATTTTTTCGCAAAGAATTTGACAGAATCTGCAAAATGATTACAAATTGCTATGTACCTATTTGACAAGTTCGGTAAAATGGCGGCAATTGATTTAAAAGATTTTTAATAAATTAAAAATGGAATCTCGCGTGCGACACTTTCAACTGGCTGTTTTATTGGCATGTGGCATTGCCGCCACTGGCTGTGCTGTGACCTCTGGTTTACAAACCTATGACCTACCTACACAAGGTGCGTACCAAACAGACCAAGGCGCCCAACTAACGGTCGTTCAGCTAACACAGGACAATTTACCTAGCCACTTACTCAATAATATTCAGAGTGCAAACTCGACTTATCATTTATTTAACAATAAGCAACACATTTACCGTTTAACAGCAGGTGATGTACTTTCAATTCAGCTTTGGGCTTATCCTGAAATCACACCACCTATCCAAGATATTAGTAATATCAAGGCAGCTGGCTATCCAATTGACCCAAATGGTAATGTATATTTACCTCTGCTTGGACAAGTCAAAGTTGCTGGCAAAACGCTGGCTGAAACCAACCAATATTTACGCTCACAATTTTCGCGCTATTTAAAACACCCAGATGTTGTTGTGCGGGTTCTTTCTTACGAAGGACGCCGCTATTTTGTAAATGGTCAAGTTATGCGTAGCGGTCAGTACACATTAAATGACCAACCTATCAGTATTTATACAGCTTTGGGACAAGCTGGTGGCGTAAATACTGAAACAGGTGATAACACCAATATTCAACTGATCCGACAAGGACAAACCTATCACTTAAATGCTGTAGAATTAGAAAAGCAAGGGTTGTCTTTGCACAACCTACTTATTCAACCCAATGACACAATTTTTGTAAATGCAAAACAAAATCAAAAGTTGTACGTTATGGGGGAATCAAACAAAAGTCAGGCACTTACTTTACGTGATCAAGGTATGACCTTAAGTGATGTATTGGGTGAAAGTGAAGGTGTTAACCCTTATTCTGCAAGTGCTGCACGTATTTTTGTGATGCGTACAGATTTAAATACTAAAACCTCTACAATTTATCATTTGAACTTAAGCAGCTTAGGCAATTTGGCTTTAGCCAATCAATTTCAGATGCAAAAAAATGATATTGTATATATCGATGCAACGGGGCTTACACGTTGGCAACGTATCATGAATCAAATTGTGCCTTTCTCGAGTGCACTTTACACATTTGACCAGTTAGGTAAATAGCATGCAAATTCAAAATGTTTTAGTTGTATGCATTGGAAATATATGTCGTAGTCCCATGGCTGAATATTTTCTAAAAAACAATCATCCCAATTTAAATATTGAGTCTGCAGGTCTCTCTGCAATGTCCGGGCATTCGGCAGATGCAAAAGCTATTCACTGTATGGATCAGCTGAATATTGATATGCGTCCACACATTGCTAGACAAATTACTGCCGAAATGATTAAAAAATCCGATTTAATTTTAGTCATGAGTAATAATCAAAAAAAACATCTTGAGCAAACTTGGTCTTTTGCCAAAGGAAAGGTTTTTCGTTTGGGGCATTGGCAAAATCAAAATGTGCCCGATCCTTATCAACATGATCAAGCTTTTTTTGATGAAACTTGTCGCAACATTCAAAAATACGTTTCTGACTGGCAATCCCATTTTTAATTTTTAGCAGTTTTATTTCATGAATTCGAATAGCACACCTCAAGACGATACCATTGACTTAAAAGAATTATTCTTTTCTTTGCTATCTCAATGGAAGCTCATTGCTCTATGTACACTCCTTAGCCTCGTTTTTGCTCTGCTTTACTTAAAAGTAACGCCAAATGTCTACTCAACAGATGCCATGATTCAGGTTGAGGACGCTAAAGGTGCTGGTGCCGCAGCGCTTTTAGGGGAATTAGGAAGCGCAATGCCTGGAGGATTGGGTGGAAAGTCAGCTGCAGATGCGGAAATTGAAATCTTAAACTCACGCAAAGTGCTCGGACAAACCATACAAGACTTAAAGCTAGATATTCGTATCACCGATGAACAAAGTAGCTTGACGTATCGTTTGCTCAACACAGTTCAAAGTAAAGTGATCTATAAAAATAATGTTGTGACTTGGCAAGATAAAAAAAATGTATTTGTTATTCAATCTTTTGATGTGCCTAATTTTTATCTAGATAAAAAACTCACACTAAACTTTATCAATGGACAAGAGTTTAGCCTGTCTTATAAAAAAGATGTAGTGTTTAAAGGCAAGTTAAATGCGATCAATCAAAGCCTAGATCAGAAAGGTTTATGGAAAATCCAAATTTATGCGAAAAACCCTATCTCGCATGATTTTTCAGTCACTAAATTATCTATGCCTTCAGCCGTACAATGGATTAAAAAAGATTACGGCGTAGCCGAAAGAGGTAAAAACTCTGGTGTAATTGGTCTTAACTACAATGGTGAAGATAAAGAACATATCACCCAAGTACTTAACCACATCTTAAATATTTACCAAGCACAAAATATTGAACGTAAATCGCTGGAATCGGCTCAAACATTGAGCTTCCTTGAAAAGCAACTGCCTGAGTTAAAACAACAACTCGAAGACTCTGAAATTAAATTTAACCGTTTCCGAGAACAATACAACACAATTGATGTAACACAAGAAGCGGAGTTAATGCTAAAACAGAATGTTGAGCTGGAAAAATTAAAAATCCAACTACAACAACAACAAGCAGAACTCTCTTCAAAATATACGCCTGACCACCCATTAATGTCAGCAATTAACGCTCAACTTTCTGAAATTAACAAAAAAACTTCAGAAATGACTCAATCCATCAAGCGTTTACCTGAAACCCAGCGACTGTACTTACAACTGTACCGCGATGTTAAGGTAAATACTGAGTTATACACTGCGTTATTGAATAGCTACCAACAACTCAAAATTGCCAAAGCAGGTGAAATTGGTAATGTGCGCATTATTGATATGGCAATTGAACCTGTAAAACCAATTAAACCTAAAAAGCTCATCACATTAGTACTTGCTATTTTTGTAGGTGGCTTCTTGGGCACATTATTGGCCTTACTGCGTAATATGTTGCGCTCAGGTATTAAAGACTCGAATCAGATTGAAAATGAATTGGATTTACCTGTTTATGCCACTGTGCCACGTTCACCTGTGCAAGAAAGCCGTATTAAAATTCTGAAAAAGAAAAAGAATATTCCTATTCTTGCGGTTAAAAATAGTGATGATATTGCCATTGAAAGCCTGCGCAGCATGCGTACTGCTATTCACTTTGCTTTAAGCAGTGCCAAAAACAATATCATTATGATTTCTGGCCCTGCACCAGAGTTGGGTAAATCGTTTATTTCAACCAATCTAGCCACCATTTTGGCGCAAAGTGATAAGCGCGTATTATTGATTGATGCCGACTTGCGTCGTGGTTATATGCATAAATACTTTAATTACGACCCTAAGCCTGGCTTAACCGAATACCTGAATGGTCAGCAAGAGTTAGGCAATATTGTGCGTAGTACTGAAGTTGAAAATTTAAGCTTCATCAGTCGTGGTAAAAGCCCTGCCAATCCGTCAGAGTTGTTAAGTACGCAAAAATTTGCAGATATGCTCACGCACTTGTCGAGCCAATTTGACCATATTCTGATTGATACCCCACCAGTTCTTGCAGTCACCGATGGGATTATTATTTCACAATATGCGGGTGTGAATTTGGTAGTGGCACGTTATGCCAAGACGCAAATGAAAGAGCTTGAACTGACTGTCAACCGCTTTGAACAAGCTGGCGTGAAAGTAAATGGCTTTATTTTGAATGATATTCAACGTGAAGCAGGCGGTTATGGGTATGGTTATAACTATGCTTATGCCTATAAAGCCAATAAGGATGATGATTAATTTGAAGTGATTGGTGGGCTGAAATCAGCCCACCACCGCAATACTCACCTATTTTTTAAAGAATTTTCTTTTGATATTTACAACAATACTCAACAATTCACATTGCAAAAATCCACTCAAAAAACTATCTTGTTTACAGTTTATAAACGCTGAGAATATATAAGCATGTTTGCACCCAAAGCACTGCTGGCGACACTGGCATTAAGCTCATCCTTAAGCTTTGCCCAAGGCATTGTCTTAAATGAGCAAAACTTACGTACCGATTTAAACTGGCTAAATCAGCAAGGCGTTATTCAAATTAGTACGTCAACTTGGCCTATGAGTGGTGATGAAATTCAACGTGCACTTTCTCAAGCCAAAGTCAGCAACAACACTCAACAAAAAGTCATCGATGCAGTGGTGGCACATTTAAATGCCAATAACCAACTGCTCAAAGCCTCGTTTTTTGCAGAAACAGATCAAAAAGATATTCCACAAGCCTTTGCCGACCAACAAAAAGCGCAATATCAAGCAGGTTTGGAACTCAATGCAGGCAATCAAAACTGGGATGCTAAAATTCGCGTCAATGCAGAAAAAGACCTACAAATAGACAATGATCAAGATGTCAATGTTGAAGGTTCCTATATTGCAGCCAAACTTTGGAATCAATGGCTCATTGCTGGACAAATTCCGACCTACTGGGGACCCGGTCATGATGGCAGCTTAATTCGGGGTGATGCCAGTCGCCCAGTCTATGGCATTACTGCGCAGCGGGCAGAACAGACTGCTTTTAGCAGTAAATGGCTGTCCTGGATTGGGCCATGGCAATATCAGGCCTTTGCCGGTCAGTTGGACCATTATGATGCAGTCCCGGATGCCAAACTGATTGGGCTGCGTGTTACTGCTCAACCGCTTCCCTATCTGGAACTGGGTGCTTCACGCGCCATTCAGTGGGGCGGTGAAGGACGTCCGGAAAGCTTGAGCTCACTCTGGGATGCGTTTGTTGGCAACAAAGACAATGGTGGCACGGGTGAACCCGATCCATCGAACCAGATTGCCGGTTTTGATGCCCGTTTAAACCTGCAACCTTTAGTACAAATGCCGCTGGGTGTCTATGCGCAATATGTCGGTGAAGATGAAGCCGGCGGCCTGCCCGCGAAAAAAATGTATCTGGCCGGGGTAGATTATTCATCTAGCTACCAGAATATGCCCTACCAGCTGTATAGCGAATGGGCTGACACGCGTACCAATGGCAAGGCACAAGGAATCTCCTATAATCATACCAATTATACCGATGGCTTCTATCAGCATGGTTACCCATTAGCACATGCAATGGGTGGTGATGGCCAGATGATTGCTGTCGGCGGTGATATCCGTTTTGATCCTTTAAACCGTCTGCATGGCCGGGTGCTGTTTGCCAAACTGAATGGGTCGGGTTGGATCACCAATGCGGCTTTTCCTGAGCAAGATGAGCTAACAGCTTTAGATATCACCTGGACACATTATCTACGTCCGGATATTCCACTTAGACTGAATGGCTGGCTGGGGGATTCAGACCTGCACGGTAAAGATGGCGGTGCCTCAATCGGCATTGAATTCCCGCTGGAAAAAGGACTGTTTAGTTACTAAGGCAGTTAAATCTCGTTTTAAAGACTCAGATCAACGGTATCTGAATACGCTGTCTGAGTCTGCTGATGCCTGACTCGTCTAAAACCAGACGGGTAGTTTTTATCTTAAAATCGCCGGCAAGGGTCGCTCGCGGCCCGGTAGACTCAGTTCCAATTTCATTTTCTGCAGCATCTGATAAGGCTGCTGCTGCACAAACATATTCACAAAACTGGTCGGAATCGAACCGGCTGGATCGGCATAGCCATAGGTAGAGACCTTAACCCGGTTGGCGCCCAGTTTTTGAAAGGTCCAGTCGCCTTCATAATTGGTTAAACGTACATAGCTCGGGTTTAAGGGATAGCCCTGACTGACGGCCTTGTTCTGAATATGAATTACCCCTTGGGCATCTTTAAACATTCTGCCTTTGACCACCAGATCGCGGTCTTTTAACGGAAAAGGAAAATCCAGCACCATATACAGCAGGAACTCACCTTTCTGGTCATCACGCGACAGTACCTTAACGCTGCCCATATATGGCACCCAGCTGATGGCATGTTCGACATCCAGAATCAGGCCGGCGGCTTTTTCAATCGAGACCGGAAAAGTGGTTTCTGCCTTGTACAGGAACACCGGGTTTTGCGGATGTTGATAGGTCCAGACCTTAATATTATTTTTATGAATATTGAGTTTGGCATTCTGCAAATTCTGGGCAGGTACACTCGCCGCCATGGCGAGCGCACCGGCCAATACAATCCATTTTTTCATTCCATTGTTCATCTTATTTTAGTTTTAGTGTTGTTATAACGGATTTTACAGCGGTTTTAAACTTGAATATCGTTAAAACCCAAGACATCTTTCATGTCATATTTACGCGCATCACGACCGACGACCCAGGCAGCAGCACGCACGGCACCGGCAGCAAAGTTCATCCGGTTGGTGGCTTTGTGGGTAATTTCTACGCGCTCGCCTTCACCAATAAACATGGCGGTGTGTTCACCGACAATATCGCCGCCACGAATGGTCTGGAAACCAATGCTTTGACGCTCACGCGGACCGGTATGTCCTTCACGATGATAGACCGCATCTTTTTTCAGGTCACGGCCCAGGGTTTCTGCAATTGCTTCACCCATCATGAGTGCAGTACCTGATGGCGCATCGACTTTATGACGATGGTGCGCTTCAATCACTTCAATATCTACCGTATCGCCAAACACTTTAGAAGCAAGTTCTAAAAGCTTAATTGAAACATTCACACCGACAGAATAATTCGCCGCATACACCACCGGAGTTTGTGTTGCCGATTCATCCAGATAGGCTTTCTGTTCATCATTCATGCCGGTGGTGCCAATTACAATCGCCACGCCTGCTTCACGACAGATTTTCAGATGGTTCACCGTAGCTGCCGGTGCAGTAAAGTCGATGACCACGTCACACTGCTTTACCACCTCTTCCAGACTGCCAACCACTTTTACACCCAGGCTACCAATGCCCGCAAGCTCGCCTGCATCTGCACCAATTAAGCTACTTTCCGGACGTTCCACCGCAGCTGCAAGTTGATAACCGGCCTGCTCAACGGCTTGAATAAGGATGCGTCCCATACGGCCACCGGCACCTAATACACCAATGCGTGGAGTTGCTGACATAACATATTCCTGATGTTGATTCGAAATTGTCTTTACTATATCAAAACTCCCTGCCCAGACTAAGCCGGCAGTCTAAAAAAGCCGAAAAAAACTGAATTGGCTCAACCGTAACCCGCGCACCCGGTAATTTAAAAATAGAAATTGAAAAGAAAGTTCTGATTTCTCGCGTTTTTTCACAAAAGTGCAAAATTGCTACAGCAGACTAGCCGTCACGAATGAATAGAATAGAGATTATAAGGAGATCAAGCATGCATTCGAAACAACTGGGGATGGCAGTGTGTATGGGGCTACTGATGAGCTCGGCTTGGGCAGAACCGCCATTACAGCCGGGCGATACCTTAGAAAGCCTGTCTCAGGTCCGCATTACCACCACTTTACAGCCAGCAGTATCGGCAGAAGAAGCAGCACAAGTGGCGTTAATTGATACAATTGAAGAACAGCAAAGCGAGCAGACCACCGAGATGGCTGTATCTCAGGACGATGCGCTGGTGGCAGAAATTGACCCGGTGGAAGGGGTTTAATTTTTTATTCGCCATAAAAAAGGGAGATGATGTTCATCTCCCTTTGTGTTTGAGTGCGCTGTTTAAATTGAATTAGTCAAACAGGCGGTCAAAGAATGACTTTTTCTTTGGTGACGAATTGTTGTTATCACCATCTAGCGTTGCTTGCAATTCTTTCAGCAGTTCACGCTGACGCGAAGTCAGGTTCACCGGGGTTTCTACCACAATACGGCACAGCAGATCGCCGACCATGCTGGTACGTACCGGTTTCACGCCTTTACCGCGCAGACGGAACAGTTTACCGGTTTGGGTACCTTCCGGAATTTTCAGGCTCACCCGGCCATCCAGCGTCGGAATTTCAATTTCTTTACCCAGTGCGGCATCAGCAATCGAAACCGGCACATCCATATACAGATCGGCACCATCACGCTGGAAGATTTCATGCTCGCGCACCACCACTTCTACGTACAGATCACCGGCCTGGCCATCACGGATCGCTTCACCTTTACCGGTTAAACGTACGCGGTCGCCATTGTCGACACCGGCTGGAATGGTAACTTCCAAAGTCTGCTGACGGTCAGATACCCCTGAACCATGACATTTGTTACATGGGTTCTTGATGATTTTACCCTGGCCACGACAGGTGCTACAGGTCTGCTGCACCGAGAAGAAACCTTGCTGCATACGTACCTGACCGGCACCATGACAGGTTTTACAGGTTTCGACATCATTCGGATTTTGTGAACCTTTACCATCACAGGCATCACACGGTGCAGGTGCGGTAAAACTGATGGTTTTTTTCACCCCTTTAACCGCTTCTTCCAGGGTCAGTTCCATCACATAGCGCAGGTCCGAACCACGGCGCGCACGTTGCTGACGGCCACCGCCCCCAAAGGCACCCCCAAAAATATCGCCGAACTGGCTAAAGATATCTTCGGCATTAAAGCCGCCGCCGAAGCCACCACCGCCCATGCCACCTTCAAAGGCCTGATGGCCCATACGGTCGTACATGCTGCGTTTTTCGCTGTCCGACAGCACTTCATAAGCTTCTGAAGCTTCTTTAAATTTTTCTTCAGCTTCCGGGTTATCTGGGTTACGGTCCGGATGATATTTCATCGCCAACTTACGGTAGGCTTTTTTAATTTCATCATCACTAGCGGTTTTAGCAACACCCAAAACCTCATAATAATCACGTTTAGCCATGTCTGGCGATGCTCCTCACGGAATTTTATTTAAGACTCAACTGAGGTCTGAAATTGGGGTTTATCCCAGATTTACAAGGGCAGGCAGCGAAAAAAATTTAGGCTGCTTAAAACACCGCCTTGTTTTTCATGAATTTACTTAAGCCTTTGATCCAGGCATTGAGTAAATATAAGAAGGCAATGGCGCTAAACACCACACCGGCAATGGTGGTCGCAGTGACCCAGGTGGCATCATTCCAGGCATAGAAAAATAGCGGAATAAAGCACAGGGCAGCAAATACCGCCAAAATGGAGTAGATCATGACATTGCGCATGACCCAGAGTGCCTGGGCCTGTAACCAGACCTCGGTCTGATCGACCATCACCACTTTACGGGCCAGCCAGTAGGCAAAAATGGCGCTAATTAAGGTAAACAGGGCGAAAAACATGAAGACGTAAGAAAGAGCAATCGAACGACGTAACTTGGCTAAGCTATCTTGCTGCATGTGTGCTTCAACCCCATTTACTGCATGTTTGGTTTTATAATATGCAGTAAATTTACCTATTGAAAATTGTAAAAACGAAGGTGCTACTATATTGAAATTTTCAAGCTTTCGCACCTTATATTGACACAAAATCAGGCCATATTCTGATTTTTTTTCACTTTAAACCACTGCGCATACAGGGCCGGCAAAAAGAATAAAGTGAGCAGGGTCGCAATAATCAATCCGCCCATGATGGCCACCGCCATCGGACCAAAGAAAATACTGCGCGACAGTGGAATCATGGCCAGCACGGCGGCCAGTGCCGTCAGCACAATTGGACGGCAGCGGCGCACCGTGGCATTGATAATCGCATCCCACGGCGCTTCACCGGCCTGAATATCCTGCTCGATCTGGTCAATCAGAATCAGCGAGTTACGCATGATCATCCCCGACAGCGCAATGGTGCCAAGCATGGCCACAAAACCAAAAGGTTTATTGAACAGTAGCAGGAACAGCACCACCCCAATAATGCCAAGCGGTGCGGTTAAAAACACGATACAGGCCCGTGATATGCTTTTTAGCTGTAGCATTAACAGGGTAAACACTACCGCCAAAAATAGCGGCATACCGGCATTGACCGAGCTTTGTCCACGCGCCGATTCTTCCACCGTCCCGCCGACTTCTAACAGATAGCCATTTGGCAACTGGCTGCGAATCTGCTGTAAGGGTTCGCTTAGCTCCCCCACCACCGTGGCCGGTTGTAAACCGCTGCTGATGTCAGCCCGTACGGTAATGGTCGGTAAACGGTTACGGTGCCAGATCAGGCCTTCTTCAAAGCGGTATTCAATCTGGGCAATCTGGGCCAATGGCACACTACTGCCCTGTGCAGTCGGCACTGCCAGGCTGCTGAGCGAACCGACATCGACCCGCTCGGCTGCATCACCGCGCAGGCGAATTTCAATCAGCTCACGTTTTTCCCGGTACTGGTCAATCGCGCTGCCAAGAATGGAGCTGTTGAGGAAATTAGCCAGATCAACACTGCTGACGCCCATTTGTCGCGCCCGGTCCTGATCAATCTGTAGATGAATCACCTTGCTTGGCTCACCCCAATCCAGATGGACATTGGTAGTGTTTGGATTGTCATCGACCTGAGCTGCGACCTGCTGCGCCCATTGCCGCACCTGAGCCAGATCTTCACCGGAGACCCTGAACTGGAGTGGATAGCCAACCGGCGGACCATTTTCCAGCAGCGATACGCGGGTACGCGCTTCCGGTAATAACTTGCGAATCTGCTCATCCAGCGAACGGCGAATTTCATCCCGGTCTTCTAGCGATGAAGCCAGCACCACAAACTGGGCAAAACTGGTTTGCGGCAACTGCTGATCGAGCGGTAAATAAAAACGTGGCGAGCCAGTGCCGACATAGGCCACATAGTTATCAATCCCCTCCTGCTTGGCCAGGAACTGCTCGACCTTTTGCACTGCGGCTTCGGTGGCTGTTAAAGAAGCGCCTTCTTCGAGTTTCAGATCGACCAGAATTTCGGCCCGGTTCGATGGCGGGAAAAACTGCTGCGGCACCAGCTTGAACATCAAAATCGACAGCACAAAAATGCCTACCGTAGCGGCAATCACGGTTTTGCGGTAGGTCACACAAGTATCGACCCAGCGGCGAAAGCCCTGATAAAAACGAGTCTGATACGGATCATGCTGCTCACCGGCATGATGCACCACAGGCGCTGGAGCGGGCTGCTTGTGCAGGCGTGCCCACAGGCGCTGATACCAGCTGGCCTGTTGTGACTGCTGATTGAAATCGGGCAGCAGTTTATCGCCCAAATACGGCACAAACAGCACCGCAGCAAACCAGGACACCACCAGTGCAATGGTCACCACCTGGAAGATGGAGCGGGTATATTCGCCGGTACTGGACGCGGCCGTGGCAATCGGTAAAAAGCCGGCGGCGGTAATCAGAGTACCGGTCAGCATTGGAAAAGCCGTGGTTTTCCAGGTAAAACCGGCGGCCTGAAGCCGGCTATAGCCCTGCTCCATTTTAATGGCCATCATCTCTACTGCAATAATGGCATCATCCACCAGCAAGCCCAGCGCCAGAATCAGAGCACCGAGGGAAATCTTGTGCAGGCCGACATCAAATAGGTTCATGCCGGCAAAAGTCATCGCCAGCACCAGCGGAATCGAAAAAGCCACCACCAGACCGGTACGAAAACCGAGCGAGAAAAAGCTGACCAGCAGCACAATAATCACCGCCTCGGCCAGTACCTTCATAAATTCATTGACACTGTGCTTGACCGCCACCGGCTGATCCGAAACTTTTTGCAGCTGCATACCCAGCGGTAAGGTCTGCTGTAGCCGCTGGAATTCAGTGGCCAGATTCTCCCCCAGCGCCAGAATATCACCGCCTTTACGCATGGACACGGCAATGCCAATCCCGTTTTCGCCCATAAAACGCATCCGCGGCTGGGCCGGATCACTAAAACCGCGGTAAATCTCCGCGACATCGCCCAGCTGAATGGTGGTGCCATTGACCAGCAGTGGCATCTGCTGCAAGGCTTCAACACTGTTCAGCTGACCGCTAACCCGGACCTGAATCCGGTCGGTTTCGGTTTCAAAAAAGCCGGCACTGGCCATGCTGTTCTGCTGCTGCAACGCCTGCTGGATGGCGGTAACTGGAATACCGAGCTGGGCCGCTTTGGTATTGGACAGTTCAATCCAGATTTTCTGGTCTTGCAGGCCAATCAGTTCGACCTTGCTGACATCCTTGACTCGCTGCAATTGTAGCTGCAGGCGATCGGCATACTCTTTTAAGGTAGCGTAGTCAAAATCTTCGCCGGTCAGCACATAAATATTGCCGAAGGTATCGCCAAACTCATCATTAAAAAACGGCCCCTGCACACCTTGGGGCAGTTCATGCCGGATATCATTGATTTTCTTGCGCACCGTATACCAGATATCCGGAATTTGCCCGGAACGCAGCGAATCTTTGGCAATAAAGGTCACCATTGATTCCCCCGGACGCGAATAAGCCAGAATCCGCTCGTACTGCCCGGTGGTCATCAGCTCTTTTTCAATCCGGTCAGTGACCTGCAAGGACACTTCCTTGGCGGTGGCGCCCGGCCAGTAGGTCTGCACCACCATTACCTTAAAGGTAAACGGCGGGTCTTCACTCTGCGACAATTTGGAATAGGAATACATGCCAATAATGCCGAGCAGCAGCATGAAATACAGAATCAGGCCCTTGTTTTTTAAGGCCCATTCCGACAGGTTAAAGTTTAGCGGTGCGCTCATGCTTAACCCCCTGCCTGAAGCTTGACGGCACGGTTTTCCCGGTCAATCGGATGAATTTTTTGCTGGTCGCGCAGCAGATGTACCCCACCCACCACCACATAGTCCGTTGGCTTCAGCCCGCTAAGTACCGGTACGCTGTCACGGCCATAAGCGCCCAGCTGCACATCTACTTTACGTAGTTGATGATTGGCACCCACCACCAGAACATAGGCCTGCTGGCCATTGGCCGAGACGCTGGACAGCGGTACGGTCAGCTGCTGCTGTGCATTGCCATTTAAAAACACCCGCGCACTTTGTCCCAGCTGGATGGCCGGATTGGCAGCACGCAGCGCCACCTTGACACTAAAAGTACGTGACTGGTCAGCTGCCGGTGAAATCTCCCGCACATAGGCTTCAAAGCGCTGATCCGGCTGTGACCACAAGGTGACTGTGGCCGGCTGACCGACTTTAATCTGGCTCATGGCCTGCTCCGGCACGCCAATCACCACTTCACGTTCACCGGAAATTGCCAGCTGATACGCCGCCTGACCGGCTGCCACCACCTGCCCCACTTCAATATTGCGTGCGGTAATCACCCCGTTTTTATTGGCCACCAGCCGGTTATATACGGTCTGGTTCTGCGCCACCGCATAATTGGACTGCGCCTGTTTCAGTGCTGCCACAGCAGATTTGTATTGATTGTCGATGGCATCGTATTGCGAGCGGCTAACCGCATTCATTGGCAACAGCTGCTGAAAACGTTGCAATTCATCTTGGGCAATTTTGGCGGCCGACTGGGCACTGTCGAGCTGGGCGCGCGCTGCATTCAGCTGTAACTGGGCATCTTTAACATCTAAACGTGCCAGCACCTCCCCGACCTTGACCTGATCGCCCACATCAACATAGCGCTCCACCACCTGACCACCGACCCGAAAGGCCAACGCGGTCTGCTGACGCGCCTGCACCTCACCGGCATAGCTTTTTTGTGCCTGATGACTGGAGGTGGGCTGGGCCACCATCACATAGGGAATATTCTGTTCAGTGCTGGCGCTGTCCTTGCTGCAACCGACCAGGGTGCTACACACCAGGATCAGGCTGAGAACTACCGTGTTAATCGTGCTCATGCGGTTGACTCTTATTTGTCAGATGTTTTTCAGGCAAAATAGCAATATATTAAAAATGATCAATTTTTAATTAATATACCGATGAGTACATTAATTGCAAGAAACAGCAAAATACAATGACTGTTTTTATTTTATTTAGGATATTTTCAGCAAATGAACGTCGGACGTCCCAAAGATCTCGAAAAACGCCAGCGCATTCTGGAATCGGCTAAATCCTTGTTTTTAAAGCAGGGCTATCATGGTTCGAGCATGAATGAAATTGCCCGCGATGCCGGCGTGACCAAACTGACGGTCTATAACCATTTTCAGGACAAGGCCACCTTGTTTACCTGTGCCATTGAAGATACCTGTGAAGCCCTGATCATGGCGCGTCCGCCGCAGCTCAGTGCCGACAGCAATTTCCAGCAGGCGCTGGCGCAGCTGTGTGCGCTGTCTCTGGAAATTGTCTATTTACCGGAAGCCATCAAGCTGGAATATCTGCTGCTCGATTTGGCCTCACAGCAAAGTCCGCTGTTACAGCAGTTTTATCAGGCTTCGCATCAGAAGCTGAACCAGGTCTGGCAGCACTTTTTCCAGCAGGCCATCGCGTTAGATTTCATCCCCAACAGGCCGCTAGAACAGTTAATCCAGTTGATGCTGTCGCTGTTGCTCGGTCAGCGCCATCATGAAATTCTGCTCGGCATCCGCCCAATTCCGGCCACCGAGGAACAGCAGCAGCTGATCCAGTCCAGTATCCAGCTGTTCCTGCAAGCCATCTCCGAGTGACTGGCTGCCTAAGCCTTGAACAAAACCGGCTTTTTTGCAGCACTTCCGGATAAAAATTATCCGACTTTCGCCTTGTGCTGGCTTGGATTTTCACGAATTCCGGGTATAGTCAAAACAGGAACTCTGGAGAGGGAAAAAAATGATTCAACAAATTGCTGCTCCATTACGCGAAGATGTGCGTCTGCTGGGAAATTTACTGGGTGATACCCTGAAACAGCACGCCGGACAAGATTTGTTTAATCAGGTCGAACAGATTCGTGCGCTGGCCAAAGGCGCCCGTGATGGCCAGATTGAAGCAGAAAAACAACTCGAACAACTGCTGTCCAGTCTGGAAGATGAAGAAATTCTGCCGTTGACCCGTGCCTTTACCCACTTTTTAAATTTTGCCAATATTGCCGAGCAGTATCATGTGGTGCGTAGCCGCCGCCAGAGCGAATTTGATGACAGCGCACCCTCCCCGAATCCACTCGACCATCTGTTTCAGAAGTTCCAGCAGCACGATATTTCTGCCGAGACCTTGTTCCAGCAAATTTGTGAACTGAATATTGAACTGGTCTTAACCGCGCATCCGACCGAAGTCAGCCGCCGCACCCTCATTCAGAAATATGATGGCATCAATGCCTGCCTGTCGGCTTTTGACCAGCAGAAACTGACCCCGCGTGAACGTCAGGCCGTACTGGAAGAACTGAAACAATTAATCAGCTCGGCCTGGCAGACCGATGAAATTCGTCAGCATCGCCCGACACCAATTGATGAAGCCAAATGGGGCTTTACCACCATTGAACAGACACTGTGGAATGCAGTGCCTAAATTTATCCGAGAACTGGACAGCATGGTGCAGGCCCAGTGTGGCCAGCAGCTGCCGCTGGAAATTGCACCGCTGCGCTTTGCCTCTTGGATGGGCGGTGACCGCGATGGCAACCCTAATGTGACCCATCAGGTGACCCAGGAAGTGCTGTGGCTCTCGCGCTGGAAAGCCGCCGATTTGTATCTGCGCGATATTGAAGATTTGCGCTGGGAACTGTCGATCCAGCAATGCAGCCCGGAGCTGCTGGCCGCCATTGGTACGCCGCATCCTGAACCGTATCGTGAATATTTACGCGAAACCCGCCAGCGTTTAACGGCCACCCGTGACTGGCTGGCGCAAAAGCTGCAAGGACTGGACGCCGATGACAGCCAGGTGATTAAAAGTAAACAGGAACTGCTGACCCCGTTATTGCTGTGTCACCGCTCGTTAATGGCCTGCAACATGCCGGAAATTGCCAATGGCAAGCTGCTGGATTTCATTCGCCGGGTCAACTGTTTCGGAATTGAACTGCTCAAACTGGATATCCGTCAGGAATCTGGTCGTCATCGTCAGGCCATTTCAGCAATTACCGAATATCTTGGTCTGGGCAATTTTGAAACCTGGACCGAACAGGCGCGGCAGAATTTCCTGCTACAGGAACTGCAAAGCAAACGTCCGCTATTACCCAAATACCTGCAGGAACCAAAACAGAGCCTGATTGAACATCCGGATGTGCAGGAAGTGTTTGCCACCATGCGGACTCTGGCCGAACAGCCATCAGAATCGCTGGGTGCCTATATTATTTCCATGGCCGAATATCCAAGTGATGTGCTAGCGGTGTTATTGCTGCAAAAAGAAGCCGGTATTCAAACGCCGCTACGCGTGGTGCCGCTGTTTGAAACCCTGAAAGATCTGGACGGCGCAGCCGACACCATGCACACCCTGTTTGGCATGCACTGGTACAAGCAGCATATTCAGGGCAAACATGAGGTGATGATTGGCTACTCCGACTCGGCCAAAGATGCTGGCTTTATGTCGGCCAACTGGGCCCAGTATCGTGCCCAGGAAGAACTGACCGCTGTGGCACAGCAGCACGGGGTTCAGCTGACTCTGTTCCACGGCCGTGGCGGTTCTATCAGCCGTGGCGGGGCACCGACCCAGCAGGCCCTGTTCTCGCAACCACCAGGTTCCATTTCCGGCGCGATTCGCGTCACCGAACAGGGCGAAATGATCCGCTTCAAGTTTGGTCTGGAAGAAATTGCCTTACAGAATCTGGAAATCTATACCGCTGCGACACTGGAGGCGACCTTGCTGCCACCGCCGGTTCCTAAACAGGAATGGCGCCAGTTAATGCACAGCATGACTGACCTGTCGGTGCAGGTCTATCGCCAGACTGTGCGGGAAAATCCGCATTTTGTGAAATACCTGCGTACCGTGACCCCGGAACTGGAGCTGCAAATGCTGCCGCTTGGTTCACGTCCGGCCAAGCGTAAAGTCAGTGGCGGCATTGAATCGCTACGCGCCATTCCCTGGGTATTTGCCTGGACCCAGATTCGCCTGATGCTACCAGCCTGGCTGGGCACCGGTGCGGCCATTAACCAGGTGATTGCCCAGGACCAGCAGGCACTGCTGGAAGAAATGCTGCGCGAATGGCCGTATTTTCAGACCCTGGTGGATATGCTGGAGATGGTTCTGTCCAAGGCCGATGGGCATATTGCGCTCTACTATGAAGCGCATCTGACTGAAGATGAAGAACTGAAAGCCTTGGGCGCCGAGCTGCGTCAACGCCTGAAAGATGCGGTCCAGACCTTGCTGGCGCTAAAAGGTGAGTCACAGCTCCTCAGCAGCAATGATGTGCTGGATCAGTCGATGAAAGTACGTAAACCGTATTTACTGCCGCTGCATCTGCTGCAGGCCGAACTGATGAAACGTCGTCGCCAGTATCTCAACAGCCAGCAGGCCGAGTATAGTCCGGTAGATCATGCCTTAATGGTCACCATTGCCGGTATTGCCGCCGGATTACGCAACACCGGCTAAGTCAAATTGGCAAAAATATACAGCACATGTTCTGCATGTGCTGTATTTTTAAGCAGTCACAAAGCTGTCATTTCTTTTTTTATGAATAAAATAATTATTATTTATACATTTCTTCCAGCCAAAGTCGATGAATTAATCTACTGATTTCATACTATTTTTATATTGAAAATTTTTACCGTGCGGTAAAAAACAAAGCAAAGTCATAGAATTAATTTGAACAAAAATTTTGTATCTCCGATTAAATCTTTTAAAAAACAGGAGTATGATTGGCACAATTTGTCTTTAGAGTGCTCAAAATATGTCCAATTGGTTTCCCAAATGGCGTCCGTATCAAGGCAGTATCGATGCACGTCCTGTAGGTACCAATGAGTATCTTCCACCTGCGCAAACCGTGGTCCTGGGGGTTCAGCACGCGTTTGCTATGTTTGGTGCGACGGTACTTGCACCTTTCCTGATGGGCTTTGACCCAAACCTGGCTATTCTGATGTCCGGGATCTGTACCATCCTGTTCTTTATTATGACCGGTGGTCGCGTTCCTAGTTATTTAGGTTCCAGCTTTGCCTTTATTGGGGTGGTAATTGCTGCGACCGGTTATGCCGCATCCGGCACGGGCGGACCCAACCCAAATATTGCGGTGGCAGCCGGCGGGATTATTGCCTGCGGTATTTTATATGCCCTGCTCGGCTTTCTGGTCATGGCCACCGGGACGCGCTGGATTGAAAAATTAATGCCGCCTGTGGTCACTGGTGCAGTGGTGATGATCATTGGTCTGAACCTGGCGCCGGTCACGGTCAAAGGCGTAGCCGGTAATCCATTTAATATGTGGATGGCGCTAGTGACCGTCCTATGTATGGGTTCAATTGCAGTATTTACCAAAGGACTGTTACAGCGTCTGTTGCTCCTGGTTGGTCTGCTGCTGGCCTATCTGGTTTACTTTATTGTCAGCAATGTCATGGGTTATGGCACGCCAATTAACTTTGCCCCAATCCAGCAGGCGGCATGGTTTGGCCTGCCAACCTTCCATGGTCCGGAATTTGAAGTTAATGCCATGCTGATCATTGCTCCGGTGGCGCTGATTCTGGTGGCAGAAAACCTGGGCCATATTAAAGCGGTGAGTGCCATGACTGGTGAAAACCTGGACCCGCACATTGGTAAAGCCTTTGTCGCCGATGGTGTAGCCACCACTTTAGCCGGTGGTGTCGGTGCGCCGGGCATGACCACCTATGGTGAAAATATCGGCGTGATGGCAGTGACGCGTGTCTACTCGACCATTATTTTTGCGGTTGCCGGTGTGTTTGCCATTTTCCTTGGTTTATCGCCTAAGTTTGGTGCCATTATTCATACCATTCCAAGCGCGATTTTAACCGGTGCTTCAATTGTGGTGTTTGGTCTGATTACCATTGCCGGAGCCAAAATCTGGATTGAAAACAAAGTCGACTTCTCAAAAAACAAAAACCTGATGGTGGCGGCAGTGACCATTATTTTAGGTACCGGTGACTTTGCCCTGCAATTTGGCAGCTTTAACCTGGGTGGTATTGGTACGGCAACCTTTGCCGCACTGTTACTGAACCTGTTCTTTAGCCTGGGCGAAAAATCAGAAAAAGCATAACTGCCCTGACTAATATACAAAAAACCGAAGCCGGTATGATCAGTACCGGCTTCGGTTTTTTATCTGAAACCTAAAGGCTAGCAGTCAGGTTTCAAGGCAAAATTAAATTATTTTTGCTTTTTCAGGGCTTTTTGCAGCTGTTTCAATTTGCCCTGATGTTTTGAAATCTTTTTCAAACGTGCTTTGATTTTTTGCTTTAACGATTTAACTTGCTTCGCCATGGTATTACTCCCTAGTAAGGCTATTCGCGCTTGTGCTGTTTCACAAAGCTACGAATAAATTTTCTTAATTCACGAGCAGCACTAGTATCCAGTTCTTCACACAAATGAATAAATTCATCGCGTTCAGTACTATTAATACGAATTAAAAGTTGTCCATCTTTTTTGCCTGTCTTTATTTTTTTGATTTGCTCGCTCATTGCTTCACTCCAAAATAAAGACGCTTTAATAAAAAGATGTATATACAATATATATACATTTTCAATTAAGTCAAATCTATAGTGTTAAAATATGTAATAAAATCAATAGATTTAGTTTACCAAAAAACTATAGACGCGCGCAAAGCCTGCCGGGCTCTAGCTTTGCGCAGAACGCCGCCATCGGTTTATTTTTAAATTAAAGTTAGATGATTCGCTTGTTTTTCAACCAACCTTGATCTTGAAGCGAAATAACCTCCCAGATTCATCTCACCTGCTGAGTGCGGATTTTTATGGTTCTGGCTGACGATTAAAGACAAGTAAATAAAGCGCTGGCCACACCAGGAAGATCATTCCGGCCTGCTGTGATGAAAACAGAGTGCCAGCGCGTTTTTAATTGTTATCGGTTTTAAGGTCTAAACTGTTTCAGTTCACGCTGAATAAAGTGTTGGAACATGGTCTGGTACAGCTGTTCAATCAGCTGGGCATCGAGCCCCAAGCTGGTGGCCTGGTTACGCAAACGCTCCAGAATCTGGGTCTGGCGTTCCGGGGTTTGCATATCGGTTTCTGATTTTTTAAAACGGGTGGTCTGATCAACATAGTATTGACGCGCTGCAATCAGCTCCACCAAAGCACTATCAATCACATCAATCTGTGCGCGAGCCTGTTCCAGCGACTCAACTTTCTCTTTTTTCATGTTGTAAGATGTCATTTTCAGCTTCGTTTTCACTTTTGTACTTTTCTTCTAACACATTACTGAAAATACTTTCAATCATCCAGACGCGATAAAGGCTATTAAACACATAACTTTGCCCGTCAATCCGCAGCTCCAGCACCGGTAAATTCGGCTGGGACTTCATTTCACAGAGCATGTCATTGTCTTTTAGATACTGTTCAATATCGGCGCTGCTCAGTTCAACAATGTTCAGCTCACGGCGTAACTGCTCGAAATGGGCTTTAAAAGACAGGTCTTTTCCCTGGGTCCACACCGCCTGCAAAATTCGGTGAATGGCCTGCATACGCTGTTCTTCCGGCACGCTATAAAACAGTCGCGCCATCTGATAGGTGGCATCCTGGGTCGGCCGGCAAAACGGGGTAAACGCTACTTCGGTGCGTTTGGATAAACGGGTCGCCAGACTCCAGTCAAACAGGTCACGGCCCTGATAACTGAGCGGATAGACATTCAAATGAATATTATAATAATTGGCCAGCTCTTCCTGAATATAGGCCAGCAGCAACCAGGAAATCGGATCTTCCAGCGCAATATATAAATCCAGCTCAGGGTCCATACGCTGAATTTCATTTAAGGCTTCGGCATCATTAATTAAATGCTCACGCCATTCAATATGATTGATCAGGAAAATCGGATTACCGGTCAGCAGCTTCTGCTGTTTTAGGCGCCGGGTCAGGCGCAACAAATCATCTACCGCATGATACTGGCGGCCACCAAACTCGAAATAGCTGGCAAGGATGGCGTCCTGATTAAAAATCCGTTCCGGAAAATGCTGTTCCTGATGATGGCGACTGGCCATAGCATACAGGGTGCGTAATTTGCCATACTGCTTTTGCCAGAGCATATGGAATACATCTTCCAGCAAATACAGAAAATCCTGACCGCGCAAAGGCGTATGCCGCAAGATAGTCTCAGCTTGCGCCAAGGCTTCCGGGGTCGGCTGTTCCGGGGTGTCATGAAAACTGAAACGGTGCTGCTTGGACAGGATCTGTGCATCATTCAGGCAATAGTTCTGCCATTCCAGCGCCGACATCTGGTTCGGCGGCTCTGCACTGCCACTGGAAATAATCACCTTTAACGGCTTTAAAGCATCGGAGAGGATTTCTTCAAGCTGTGGCAGTTCCTGCACCGCCAGATAGCTATACACATCATCTAAACGCAGATGAATACTGAGGCCCTGCTCAATCGGTAACACCGCTTGACGAGACGGTTTTTGATAAAACCAACTCGATCGGATTGGATCAAACCAACGGCGTAACAGTGACATGAGCTGAGCCTCTAAAGGATTAAACGGTGCAATAAAAGATACTACACCGGTTTATAACAATTTGATCTTAAATGATCAATTACACATCCAAATTTAAATCGGTCACGGCGCCGGTGTCTGCCCCTGAGGTCAGTCGGGCAAATTTGGCCAGTGCACCATGAGTATAATTTGGTTTTGGCTTGACCCAGGCCGCCTGACGCGCGGCAATGTCCTGTTCAGACACATGCCAGGTCATTTCACGGGTTTCGGCATTGATGGAGATTTTATCGCCATTTTTCACCAAACCAATTGGCCCACCTTCATAGGCTTCCGGGGTCACATGGCCAATCACAAAGCCATGACTGCCGCCGGAGAAACGGCCATCGGTAATCAGGGCCACAGCATCGCCCAGGCCTTTGCCAATAATGGCTGAGGTTGGTTTTAGCATTTCAGGCATGCCCGGTCCGCCTTTTGGACCAACACCGCGAATTACCACCACTTCGCCCGGCTGCACCTGACCGTCAAGAATACCGCGCATGGCGCCAATTTCACCTTCAAACACCCGTGCCGGGCCTTCAAAATACAGCCCTTCTTTACCGGTAATTTTTGCCACCGCACCGGTTGGCGACAGGTTGCCCTTTAAAATCACCAGATGCGAATCTTTTTTCACCGGTGCATCAAATGGCAGGATAATCTGCTGGCCTTCCGGATAGTCTTCAACATCCGCCAGGTTTTCGGCCAGTGTTTTACCGGTCACGGTCAGGCAGGAACCATCGAGCATGCCGGCATCCAGCATCCGTTTCATCAGCGGCTGAATCCCGCCAATCGCAATCAGTTCAGACATCAGGTATTGACCGGATGGACGTACATCGGCCACCACCGGAATATCCTGACCAATGCGGACAAAATCATCCAGGCTCAGCTCAACCCCGGCCGTATGTGCCATCGCCAATAAATGCAGTACGCCATTGGTCGAACCACCCAGGGCAATCAGCACTTTAATGGCATTTTCAAATGCAGCTTTGGTCATAATATCGCGCGGTTTAATGTCCAGACGCAGCAGGTTCATTACCGCTTCACCGGCACGCTGACAGTCAATTTTCTTGTCCTCAGACACCGCTTCCTGCGCCGATGAACCCGGTAAACTCATGCCCAAGGCTTCAATCGCCGAGGCCATCGAGTTAGCAGTGTACATGCCACCACAGGAACCCGGTCCCGGCAAAGCCACTTCTTCAATCTGTTTGACCTGAATTTCGTTAATTTCGCCTTTGGCATGCTGCCCCACGGCCTCAAATACCGAAATCATGTCGGTATGGCCTGCGCCCGGCTTGATGGTGCCGCCATAGACAAACAGCCCCGGACGGTTGAGGCGCGCCAGCCCCATAATACAGCCTGGCATATTTTTATCGCAGCCGCCAATGGCAATCACCCCATCATAGGCCTGACAGCCGACCACGGCTTCAATCGAATCGGCAATAATTTCGCGGGTTAGCAGCGAATATTTCATACCCTCGGTGCCGTTTGAAATCCCGTCAGAAATGGTGATGGTGTTAAAGATAATCCCCTTACCACCAGCGGCATTGACCCCGGCTTCGGCTTCACGCGCCAGCCCATCAATATGCATATTACACGGCGTGACATTGGCCCAGGTTGAGGCAATCCCGATAAAAGGACGCGTAAAATCCTCATCCTGAAAGCCGGTGGCGCGCATCATGGAACGTGCCGGTGCATTTTCAATGCCCTCATAGACCGGGGCGGAATGTTCGCGGATATTATCTTTACTCATTGGTTTCTTCCTTGGCGATCACTGGATTGAAGTCGCAGTGTTTGGCAATTTATTCTACGATTATTGTATAGAATTAAATCCGTACAATATAGCTTCCAGCGGTTTCTCGAACATTTGATCTATACCCAAGTCATCTGCAACGGTCCGAGGCAGAACTACAATTCATATTAAATGGTTTTGCGATATCAGTGAAACCTGCGGGTACTGAACGAGTTTTGCAGATGAAAATGGTTTTACCTCCTTTTGCCCAATGAGCAATGTATTTCACAAGATAGGTCGAACCGAAGGTGATTAACCGTCATCAAATCCTTCTTTTTAAGACGGTGTCATGCTGAAGCGATCCATTTCAAACTTAGCTTCTCACATAAAAAAGCACCCCATCAGGAGTAATGCCAGTCAGTTAAGCAAATATTAGAAAAATGTAGTAAAAATGAGTGT
>ERZ1023263.48-NODE-48-length-56345-cov-21.822420_pt1 | contig 56345 bp, 64 predicted proteins | sample MGYA00380461_ERZ1023263 | MGnify/ENA primary metagenome ERZ1023263 (study PRJEB33173, sample SAMEA4830316) | metagenome | study: EMG produced TPA metagenomics assembly of the PRJEB25223 data set...
GTCGTTAAAGTGTTTGTTTGCACTCATATTTTAACTGTTAGGACTCAGGTTTTTTATTTAAAGCAAACTATGGGACAGCAGTGGCCTGAGTGCTCCATAACGCATCCAGGTCACCACTGGCCAGCGCCGAGTAACCCACCGGGCCATCGGTATTCACAAAGCGGAAATCTTTTTCGGAAAATCCCTGACGTTTAATGGTACTGATGATCGACAGGTGCACATTGGTACCCTTAATAAAACCGATGCGTTTGCCTTTCAGGTCTGCAAATGATTTTGCGCTTGAACCCGGCGGTACGGCCAGATATGCATTGTCATTGACGCCCGCAAAGGCAATTAAGCGGGTATCTAAACGGCTGGCTTTTCCGATCAATGCCGGTAAATCGCCCAGCCAGGTCACATCGACCAGCCCATTGGCAAAAGATTCATTAATTGCCGGCCCGGCCCCTTTAAAGTTATTCCACTGTATTTTAATGCCATCTTTTTGAAATTCTTTTTCCAACAGGCCTAAGGTTTGGGTGGTGGAATAATAGTTGCTATAGCCCACTGGACGGTTTCCTGTGCCCACATAAGGGGTCGAAAAACGGATCACGGTCGGTTTGGCTTCTGCCGCACTTAACGTAGAAATGGGCGCCAAACTAAGTGTAGCCAATACACTCGAAAGCAGGAATTTGGTTGCTGTACGCATGGGGAATCTCCTCATTTTTAAATTTAATTCTGCTTAAAAGCCAAATTGCAGTTGTGCAACCAGCTCGTTATATTTTTTATTGCGAATTGCGTTATTAATCTTGTTCAAGTTCAGCTGAAACTTGGTGGTTTCGGCAAAGAACGCATTCAAGCCCAGACTATGTACTTCAATGGTTTGGTCATTGCGCTGCTGGTCCCGGTCAAGGTGGTCATAGCGGTAAAAGGCCTGATAGGACTTTGGCCACCAGTCATCATAACGACCCTGGTTTCTAAACCCTTTTACAAACTGCTCGCCAAAATTCCAGAACAAGGTTCCTGTATGTGATTCACTTTTACGTGTATAGGTCTGCTGCACATGCGGGAGATAGGTTTCATCTTCACCTTGAACATATTCATAGGTGATGCCCAGTGGATGGTGGTTGTAGTAAAAATCAATACCTTGACGCAAAATCTTGCCTTTACCGGCAAGGCTGGCCAGATTGCCATTGTTATCGAACAGATTGCTTTTGCCCTGATACCACGACAGCCCAACACTCAGCTCTCGCAGCCAGGAGTTATATTCAGCCGGCACGGTATAACGCAAACGTCCGATAAAGTTCTTGTCGTCATTGTCATCCGATTTATTGGCACCATTGCCATTGACGATCCCGAAGGCATAACTGATCAGGGGTGAACGGTAGTTATAGCCATAATCCACGGTCGGAAAGGCCTCGCCGCGCAAAATCAATCCGACTTCGCGCAAAGCCAGACCATAGCCATAACCCGGCAGGCTGAACTGCGCATTGTTGATGGTCGGTTTGAGATCTTCCGTGGACTGCACCTCTTGACCAAAAGGCAGCAATTGCTGGCCCAAAGTCAGGGAAAGCCGACCACGATCTGCACTCAGCGTGGGCAACAGGTGATAGATCAATTGGGCATCAAGCAAATTGAGATAACTGTTATTGGTGCCCGACTGCGGGGAAGTACCAAAACGCAGATTGAAATCCAGATTTTTGCCCTGTTCATAATCCTTAAACAGGTTGCCATAAAAGCCCAGTTGTACAGCGCCCAAATCAAAAGAAGAATGGCGCTTATTGACCGCAAGACTGGTCTGTGTACCGGTCGGGTTTTCATGCTGGGCCTGATCCAGATAAGACGCTTTGGCCTGCACAACGCCACTGATTAATAACTGCCGTGTCGACAAGGCAGTTTTGGTGTCGCGGTCACGCTGTACCTGATATTTAAAATTCTCTAAATCGCTCTGAATCCCTTGAATCTCCGCCTGGGTGGCATACTGCTGCTGGGCATTATCCTCATCAGCCAAAGCCATAGATTCATGAAGGTCCGTACTTGTTTCAGTATCGCCTGCAAGCACAGGGTCAGATGAATCTTGTGCCTGCAGTTGATTTAACTCGGTTTTGAGCTGGCGTAGTGAATGCTCTAATTGGCTCACTTGCTGCTGCAGCTGATCGACCGGTGTCTGGGCATGGGTAATAGATATACTGGCCCCAAAAACACTTAAGGCCAGACTGCTGTGCTTCAAAATTGCGTTCATAAATCGGTGTCACCTACAGCTTGGCCAGTGACACATCAGTCGATTTAATTAACACAATGACCTGGCTGCCAATTTGCAGATCAAGGTCAATTACCGAGCGGGTGGTAATGACTGAAGTAAAAATACCCGATGCGGTAACAACATCGACTTCAGACACAACATCACCCTGAATAATTTCCTGAATTGTGCCTTTGAGCTGATTTCTGACATTAATAGATTGAATGGTCATAATTAATTCTCATATTTTATTTGTAGAATTAATATGCACAATTTAAATCAAGGTATAAAATAATATAGTCAGATGCCAATATCTATTTTTAGAATAATATTTATACAGCTTCAACTTGCTTGATTAAATAATTTAAATCATGAATTATTATATTCTCATACGGCTTTGTTGCATAAATATGTAAGCATCTGATTTAAATAAATTTAATTTTGGATCAAAAAATAATCAAAACCTTTAAAATCATATAGTTATGAAATCTTTGTGCAACAAAGCCTTCTCATACTGACACGAAATAACATTCAGACTGACCAGCTTTTTTAATTCTTTATTTATGGTTTGCCGTGACGTAGATAACAGATCCGCCAGATCATGCTGCGACATCTTTAGCTGAATCTGAATCCCGGACTGCTGCTCACATCCATAGCGATCCGACAGTTTCAGCAAAACCTTACATAATTTTTGATGTAAATTCGCTACATGCAGAAACTTCACCTCATGAATCAGATGGCACATCCGGGCAGTGACCAGATCCAGAAGATCAATATACAAGTTTTTGTTTTCTTGAAGTAATTGCTGAAAAATTTGCTGGGGAAGAATCAAGACCTGAACCGGGGTAAAGGCGTAATAGTCATAATCGACGTTATTTTTCTGCAAGCATGTCGCCAGATTAAGATAACTTTTTTCAGAATAATAATGAAAGATATGCAAACGGCCAGCAATACCCAAATAGCCGACCTGAATAATACCGTCTAATAATAGACCTCTTGCGAAAGTAAAAAAACGTTTATACTCGTCCCATGAAATATGAAAATTTGACTAAATTTAATGATGGGGAATTTAAACGGCTTGTTGGAGTCCCTCGCCCATTATTCTTAAAAATGGTATCAGTGTTACAACACGCTGAACTTGCCAAGAAAAAATCTGGAAGACCTCATTCGTTGTGTTTAGAGGATCAATTGTTGTTAACTTTAAATTACTTACGCTGTTATAGAACCCAAATTGAGTTATCCGCCGACTATAACCTAGCTGAAAGTAATGTGAATCGTACGATTCAGAAAGTTGAAAATGCTCTGATTCAATCACGGATTTTCGCATTGCCGAAAAGGAATCAAAAGTTTAATGAGGAGGATGATGTAATCGTTGATGTTACTGAGTCACAGATTGAGCGTCCCAAAAAAACAAAGAAAATTCTATAGCGGTAAAAAGAAGAAACATACCTTTAAAACACAGGTAATTTTTAATCCAAAGTTAAATCAGATCGTGAGTATCCAGGTAAGAAGTGGAAGGGTTCATGATCTAAGCATTGCCCGTAAATATGCTAAAGAATTTGCTAATTTTACATGTGTCATGGCAGATTTAGCATATAAAGGCTTTAAAGAAATTAAGAGTAAGCTACTCATACCAATAAAGAAACCTAAAAATATGAAATTATCCAAAGAAGCCAAGCGGATCAATAAGGAGATAAGTCGTCGTAGGATTCCAATTGAGCATATTAATTCAAAACTCAAAGCATTTCGTATTCTAGGGGAGCGTTATAGAAATAGGCGTAAACGATTTGGTTTAAGAATGAATTTAATAGCGGGAATGGTGAATTGGATGCTCATAAATTAACTTTCGCAAGAGATCTAATATATATAAATCTTCTATATTATTTTTAGATTTAAGAATAATTTCATTTTTTGTGAATTTTTTAATCGTGATTTTATTTTCAATAGAACGGATATTCTCCTCACTTAAATTTTTAAATAATAGTTTTAAAACTGCATGTATTCGATTTAAATTGATTGATTTCATATAAAATCCATCTAGTATAATTATTTTTATACTAGATGGATAAAAGCCTAAATTCGAATCATTTATTAATCATTGTTTAGCGGTTTTTATGCAAAGTTTCACAGTATTCCTGCATTGCTTATGAAACCTTTTCATATTGCCCTTCAGTACTCAGACGATAATCTGAAATATCAATTTTTTGCTCTTTACGCAGCACCTGGCTAGAACTGCCGTCGACACCGACCGGAATATCTCCCTGCAAAGTCACACGACGAACGATCCGATGTTGGTCACCATAATCATTAATTGCCCGATGCTGGGTGGCACGGTTATCCCAGATTGCAACGTCCCCGGCTTCCCAGCGCCAGCGCACAATATTTTCCTGTTTCACCACATAACTCTGGAACAGATCAAACAGTTTTCGTGAATCGGCTGAATTAAAACCGACAAAACGCTTAAAGAAGTGGCCCAATAACAGGGTTTTCTCGCCAGTTTCCGGATGCACCCGCACCAGAGGATGTTCAGTTTCGTATTTTCTGTCGAATTAAAGAAACTTCTATAAATAGACAGCTTTTCTGCACTCACAGCAGCCCCGGAACCTAAACTGCCCGCATAGTCATAATCATTGCTATGCACGGCGCGTAAACTGTCGGCCAAGACTTTTAAAGGGGCCGGCAAGGCCTCATAGGCGCTGGTGGTATTGGCCCAGGCCGTATCGCCACCTGCTGCCGGTGCCACCACACTGCGTAAAATTGAAGCTTTCGGATAGGCATCAATAAAGGTGATATCGGTATGCCATGAATCGGCACGTGCCCCATGAGCAGAATCCAATTCCAGAATATGTTTTGAACCCTGTTTTACTGGTACTGTCGGATGATTTAACGGTGCGCCTAAACGTGCGGCAAATGCTTCCTGCTCAAGATCATCTAAATGATGCTGGCCTTTAAAGAAGATGGCTTTGTACTGTAATAGCGCCTGATTAATTTCCTGAATCACCGCTTGCGCTAATTGCGAAGATAATTGAATACCCTGAATCTCAGCGCCAATACGGCCATTAATCGGTTTGACCTGAATATGTTGATAGTCATAGCTCATATTAAATTTCCTTCATTTCTCTTTTGATGTTTTTAAAGGTTTCCACTCGGGATGAGCTGATGATGTCAAAACGGCTTATTCAAATCTGTCAAAAACTTGACAGTTTTATTCTGAATTTCAGATAAATAAAAAGTGAAATATGCTGAACAGCCACAAAAAAGCCCGCTTAACGCAGGCTTCTTTAAAATACAGTTTATTTACGGCCTTTGCCCAGCTGGGTCGCCACCGCCATCACCCGCTGATAGCCACTTGGGACAATCCGCTGAATTAAATCAATGGCTTTGGCATCATTGCCAATCAATAAACGGCGTTTATCTTTTAAAACCGCATCCAGAATATCGCGTGCCGCATGCTCTGCCGGATAACGCAATAATTTATTGAAGGAGCGTATCGACTTTTCTGAGTTCATACCCAGACTGCTCAGACTGTCATTCATTTTCGCGGCGTTGGCAATATTGGTCCGAATCCCACCCGGATGCACACACAGCGCACTCACGCCACAGTTCTGGATATCCAGTTCCTGACGTAACGATTCGGTATAGCCGCGTACCGCAAACTTGGTAGCGTTATAGGCCGATTGGGTCGGCTGCGCAGTAATCCCGAACAGGCTGGAAATATTGACAATATGGCCATCGCCAGTCTGTTTGATATACGGTAAAAATTCTTTGGTGCCATGCACCACGCCCCAGAAATTAATCCCGACAATCCACTCCAGGTCTTCATAAGAGGCGCCTTCAACGGTCGATCCTAAGGCCACCCCGGCATTGTTAAAAATCATATTAACCGAGCCATGATCCTGCACGGTCTGTTCAGCCCAGTGCTTCATGGCCGCCCGATCTGCCACATCCACCTGCGCCGTGGTCACTCGCACGTTATAATCACTCAACAAGGCTTTGGTTTTAGCCAGGCCTTCTTCATTGACATCACTTAAAGACAAATGACAGCCCTGCTGGGCCAATAAGACGGCCAGCTGCTGGCCAATGCCTGAACCTGCTCCGGTAATCGCCGCGACTTTATTTTTAAAATTTTTCATTCCGCTTCCTTTTTATGGATGGTCTTGCTGCGTCCCTCAGGCACGGCAGCGCACTTCAATTTCACCACTCAAATATAATTTTGACAATAATCATTGTCAACGCAAAAGCCTGCAGATTTCTGTCTGCTGCGTTCAAATCTGAGTACCAAACTTCGCACTTAGCGCAAAATCTTGTTAATCTATAGCAATATAGGATGTGAACTGGCCTTTTTACTATGACCGAAGCACAACACCCCGCTCCCCCAAATGCGCAGAATACCCAAAATAAAGAGCGCCAATTTAAAGGATTATCGCTGAGCGAGCGCAAACAGCTACGCCGGGAAAAACTGATTGAAGCCGGCCTGCACGCCTATGGCACACATGGTTTTTTTGCGGTCACGGTGAAGGATATTTGTACCGAGGCCAAACTCACCGAGCGCTATTTCTATGAATCCTTCAAGAAAAGTGAAGACCTGTTCCAGACCATTTTTTTACAGCTGATTGATGCACTGCAACACAATGTGATGCAGGCCATCATGCAGGCTTCGACCAATCCGCAAAAAATGATTGAAGCCGGTTTAACTGCCCTGCTGACTACGCTCAAAGACAATCCGCAAATGGCTCGGATTATTTATATTGATGCCATGCTGGTACAGGAACTGCACAACCAGGCCACCATTCAGGAAAGCATGGCGCGCTTTGACCGCATGATTCAAGCCTTTGTCATGCTAATGATGCCAAACCTGCAGCATTCAGAGCGTGAACTGTCATTAATTGCCAGCGGCCTGAACGGTTATGTCACCCAAATTGCCATTCGCTGGGTCATGAGCGGCTTTAAGCAGTCAATGGATGAAGTGCTTAGCGCCTGTAGCGTGGTGTTCATTTCCCTGCTCGAACATTTTTCCGAAGCAGAGCCGGAAAATAGCAAAAAAGCCTGAATCCGTGTCATCAAACTGCAAGAAAAATTAAATATTTGAATCTTTTATTTAAATTTTTTTAAATGAATTTCAGTTTCAGCCCATTCTGTACAAAAAATTGTCACAAAACATTGCGAAAATAGCGCTGTCTGCCCTTTCTGCAATGATACTGTCATAATTAATCTTTGTAATAAGCCTGTCATAAATATAAACGGTTCACCGTTCACTTATAGGGTATTGCGTTGTGAAAGATGACTACATTTTAATTGTCGATGATGAACTTCCAATCCGAGAGATGATCCATACCTCATTGGATATGGCCGGCTTTCATTGCTTACAGGCCGAAGATGCTAAACAGGCGCATCAGATGATCGTCGATCAACGCCCGGCACTGATTTTGCTGGACTGGATGATGCCTGGCGGTGTCAGCGGTGTTGATTTATGTCGTCGTTTAAAACGTGATGAAAACCTGGCGGAAATTCCGGTGATCATGCTGACTGCACGCGGTGAAGAAGACCACAAGGTTCAGGGTCTGGATGCCGGTGCCGACGACTACATGACCAAACCGTTTTCTACCCGTGAGCTGGTATCACGCATCAAAGCCGTACTGCGCCGTGCCAATGCCCTGAATGGTGAAAAAACCATTGATGCCAACGGCCTGATTCTAGATCCGGTCAGCCAGCGCGTCAGCTTTGGCGACAACATTCTGGACATGGGTCCAACCGAATATCGTCTTTTGGCCTTCTTTATGACGCATCCGGAACGTGCCTATACCCGTGCACAACTACTTGACCAGGTCTGGGGTGGCAACGTATATATTGAGGATCGTACCATTGATGTGCATATTCGTCGTTTACGCAAGGTGCTGGAGCCATTTGGCGCAGACCGCTTTGTACAAACGGTTCGTGGCACTGGATACCGTTTCTCAACCCGTGCGGATGTCGCCTTAGGTTAATCGCTTTTTATGTATGAACCATACCCTGTCCCCGAACTGGCCCGTGACCACAAGAATGTCCGTTACAGCAGTTTGTGGACTTTTGCCAAACAAGATCTCCGTTTACTGATCTTTTTTTTAGTAATTGCAGGTTTTATTGGTCTCGGGATCGAACAGTTCTGGATCTGTATTTTTATTGGCTTTCTGGCGTTTTTCGCCAACCAAATGCGCTCCCTCTATCTGGTCAATGACTGGATTGCCAACCGTCCCTATGATGTTCCTCCCAATTTGCATGGCATTTGGGGGGCTTTATTATTTAATGTCTACCGCTCGCAGCGTCAGGAACGTATTGTCCAGGCCGAAATGGTCGGGCTGATTGACCGCGCTCAGTCGTCACTAGTGGCCCTGGCCGAAGCGGTAGTGCTGATTGATGATAACCATCAGATCGAATGGTGGAACCCGGCAGCAGAGCGCCTGCTCGGCATTCAGCCACTGGATCGTGGTCGCAATATTTTAACCATTTTGCGCCAACCGGCATTTATTGAATATTTTCATCATATTGATCAGGCACCAGATGGCTTGAAAATCAAATCGACCGTGCTGGATGAACACTATGTGCAGGTCAAAATGACCCGCTTTGGTGGCGAAAGCCGCCTGCTGGTGGCACATGACATGACCCGGATGCACAATCTGGAACAGATGCGCAAAGACTTTGTCGACAATATCTCGCACGAATTACGCACCCCGCTGACCGTACTGAGTGGCTATATTGAAACCTTTACCGACCAAGAAGACATGAATCCGCGCTGGAAACGTGCCTTTGAACAGATGCAGTCGCAAACCCGGCGTATGAATGCGCTGGTCAATGACCTGCTGCTGCTGTCGCGTCTGGAAAATGAAAAGACCATTGCTAAAAACCAGATTATTGACATGCCAAGTCTGATGAACCAGCTGTTTGATGATGCGCATGCCTACAATATTGATTATGGCCATACCCTGAATCTGGATATCGACAGTCATTGCGACCTGATTGGCTCCGATATGGAACTGGCCAGCGCCTTTAGCAATTTAATTACCAACGCCATCAAATATACCCCGAAAGGCGGCACCATTACCATTGGCTGGCATGATGATGGTGAGCATGGCTATTTTAGCGTGCAGGACACCGGCATCGGGATTGATCCGAAACACCTGCCGCGTCTAACCGAACGTTTTTATCGGGTAGATAGCGCGCGTAGCCGTCAGACCGGCGGTACCGGTTTAGGGCTGGCCATCGTCAAGCATGTCTTGATGCAGCACAATGCCCATTTAGAAGTCGAGTCCAAAGAAAATAGCGGCTCAACCTTTAAGGCCGTCTTTCCCAAAGAACGGCTGTATAGCCTTTAAACCGAATACCCATAAAAATGCCCGGATTAATCCGGGCATTTTTCATTTCAATACAAACAGCTTAGAGGCGATGACCCATGGCTTTGCCCATTTCCACCAGAGAATTGGCCTGATACTGCGCATCCCACTGCATTTTATCCTGTTCAAATAAAATCACTGCGGTAGAACCGAGATAGAAACGGCCTAATTCGGCGCCTTTTTCCAGGAACAGATCATGCTGGTTCAGCTCCAAACGGCCCGATGGTTTGACCTTGCCGGTGGCAACCGTTTCAATACCGGCCACAATCATGGCACCCACCAGCACCACCGCCATCCGGCCCATCTCGGTATCAAACAGGCAGACCATGCGTTCATTACGGGCAAACAGTCCCGGAATATGTTCTGCCGTGGTCTGGTTCACTGAAAACAGCTCGCCCGGTACATACAGAGTTTCAGTTAAGGTACCGGCAAATGGCATATGCACCCGGTGATAATCCCGCGGTGATAAATACACAGTGGCAAACTGGCCATTTTTAAACGGCTCGGCCAGCTGTGGATCGGCAATCAGGTTTTCAACCGTAAAGTTCTGGCCTTTGGCCTGAAAAATTGCACCATCTTCAATTTTACCCAGCTGGGAAATCGCGCCATCAGCCGGAGAAACAATGCTGTTCGGATCGGCATCGACCACACGCACCCCATCTTTTAAGGCACGGGTAAAGAATTCATTAAAGGATTTGAATTTCAGGGCATTGCCTTGCTCGGCAATCGACATATCAATTCCGTACTGCATTTTAAATGCCTGAATTACTGCGTTTTTCACCATCGGGTGTTCACTGGCAGCAATTTTACCCACCACACGAGACAACTGGTGCTGGGGTACCACGCGCTGGGCCTGAATAAATAATTGTTTTTTTAAACGAGATGTGAGGCTCAAGACGGCAACTCTCCGGTAATGATAGGACTGTCGAGGCGATTGCCCCATTCACTCCACGCACCTGCATACGCCCGGATTGGCCAACCCAGTAAACGGCCCAGAATATAGGCCAGACCGGAACGATGATGAGACTGGCAGTACACCACCACCGGTTGGCTTAAATCAAAGCCAAGTTGTTCCAGACGTTGCTGCGTGCGTTCTAGCGGATGCAATTTTAAATGATTTTCGCGGTCAAGGGCAGTACTCCACTCGAAATGTCGGGCGCCCGGAATGTGACCGCCGCGTCGCGCCGCCAGTCGCTGTCCGCTATATTCTTCTGCAGTGCGGCAATCCCAGAGTTGCAGTTCAGCACTTTGTACCTGCTCTAATAACGCATCATATTGAATTTGATACTGATCATTCAGCTGTACCGGCACCAAATGCTCAACCGGCGCAAAGCTCGGCAGCTCCGACGAGGTCGGCAGACCGGCCGCCAGCCAGGCATGAATCCCGCCATTGAGCAGGCTAGTGTTTTCAAAACCTAAACAATGTAAATTCCACAGCAAACGCCCGGCCCAGGCTCCGCCTTCATCGTCATAGGCCACCACATGATGCTCAGGGGAAATATTTAAATAGCGGATCAGTTCTTCCAGGCCGTCCTGCTCCGGCAATAAACCCGAAGCATACTCTTCCTGACGCAGCAATAGTTTTGGCTTTACATATAGCGCATGTGGAATATGCAGCTGTTCATAGACCGAGTTGCGGCTTAAATCGACAATACGTAATTTTTCACTGCCTAAATAGGGCACCAGGTCTTCGGCTTCAATCAACAGACCGAAATTGATCGTGGCATCATTCATCGTGGTTGTATGTTTTATCACTATCCTTGTCCCTGATGTTAGCACAAGTCATTTTTAGGATTATCCTGAATTTCTGCATTCCTTGCGCAGAAAAATGGATAGAGGTCAACGCGCCAGCAGGGAGATGGCGAGGTCCAGCATCGGCTGAACCTGGCCTGTATTTTTGCTTATTCCTGAATATCAAACACCTGACGCAAATAAGCGAGGAAGGTGTCGTTGTCGGTCATGGTTTTGCCCGGACTGTCGGAAATTTTGGCCACCGACTGACGGTTACATTCCACCAGCTTTAACACAATATTCAGCGGAGTTTGTCCCATATCATTGGTTAGGTTGGTGCCAATCCCGAAACTGACCTGAAAGCGGTCTTTAAAGTAGTTGTGTAGCGCCCAGGCTTTTTCCAGGGTCAGGCCATCACTAAAGGTCAGCATCTTGGTTTTACTGTCAATTTTCAGCTTTTTATAATGGGCATAGGCTTTGTCGCCCCAGCTATACGGATCGCCACTGTCATGGCGCAGGCCATCAAACAGTTTGGCAAAATACAGGTCAAAATCACGCAGGAAGGCATCCATCCCGACCACATCGGTCAGGGCAATCCCCAAGTCACCCCGATATTCCTGTACCCAGGTTTCCAGTGCCGCTTTCTGGAAGTCGCGCAAACGCACATCCAGCGCCTGAAAGGCCTGTAAAAATTCATGCGCCATGGTGCCAATTGGAGTAATGCCAAGCTGTTTGGCCAGCAGCACATTGCTGGTGCCCCGGAATACACCCGGCGCGGCAGCATTAATCTGCTGCACCACATGCTTTTGCCAGGCAAAGCTGTAACGGCGGCGCGTACCAAAATCCGAAACCAGAAACGGCGGATCTTCCGGATTCTGCTCGGCGGCATATTGCTGCACCAAGGCCACTTTGGCCTGTAGACGGCGTTCACCTTCGGCCAGCACCTCGTCACTGCGAATACGGCTGAAATACAGTTCATTGACAATGGCCAGCACAAAAATCTCGAACATCATGGCCTGAACCATCGGGCCTTCTACCACAATATCCAGACGCCCTTCACTGTCGATGCCGGCACGAATAAAACGGCGTTTGAGCTGGAACAGCTCCAGATAATCCACAAAATCACTTTTGATAAAACGCAAGCTGCGTAAATACTGTAGTTCATCTTCTTTAAATTTCAGCTGGCACAGCAGATCAAGCTGATGGTTCAGATCATCCAGGATATCCGTGAGTGGATAAACCGTATCTTCAAGATTACGGCAACGGAAATGATAAAGACTGTGCGTTTGCGGAAACTTGTGTAATACCACTTGTAACATGGTGAATTTGTACAAGTCAGTATCAAGCAGGGATTGGATGATTGGCGCCATAACTTAGGAAATATCGCTGTGCTTATCTTTGCATTAAAGCATAAAAAGCCCTGCAATATTGCAGCAATTACATACAGCCAAGAGAAATATAGACCAAAGTACTGCTGTAAATAACAGCCTATTTATCTGCTTTTGTTTTAGGTTTTTCTGTTTCTTGGATGATTTTCTGTAGCTGTTTTTCCTGGCCAATCACTTTAGCAAATTCAGCCGTGGTTTTTTGTCCGGCCTTTTTGGCTTGGGCATCACAATCCACCTGACGCAGCTGCTTGGCAATGGCAAATTCCATTTTGAACAAGGCCCCCATTAAAGCGGTATTGCCGCGGTTGTCTCGGGCACAGCGGTCTGCACCATGTTTCAACAAGGTCGTAACAATACTCTGGTGACCATAATAGGTCGCCATCATCAGCGGGGTATAACCGTCTTTATTGCGCACATCGACCGGAAAGCCATGCTTTAAAAATTCGTTGATAACTTCGCTATTACCAATTTTGGCCGCAGCGAAGAACAGGTCGACCAATTCCTGTTGTGAAGTCATCTGAACGCTTGCCACAGTTTTCGCAGGGGAGACATTCTTCACTTCAGCAGCAGTTGCGAATGCGCAACTGAAGGCAAGAATACTGGCTAAAAATGCTTCTGGCATAACTTTCATGATGAACTCCAACAGAAATCGAAAAGAAAATTTCAGTCACTCAGGATTCAATTCACCTGAGATGAGATAGAAACAGAGTGCCTGTAAAACTCCCCCTAGGGTGCAGGAAAGGTTTGGAGTTTTACAGGACTTTTCGGAGGTGATGCGCTATACCCTAGTCACCAGTTCCTCAAGACCAATCGAGATTAGTCTTTTAATTTTGCAGCTTTAGCTTTAACCGTCGCCAGGTTACCGTTCACCGCTTTGGTCATACGGGTACCGTAGTCTGCATCTGCCTTGTAGAAATAAGACAACATGATGTGCTTGGTTTCTGAATCTTTCACTGCACCTAAGTCAGCAGCCAGGTTCATGATCAGGTCATCTTTCTCTTTAGCTGTGTATGAACGGTACAGCTCACCTGCCTGCTTGAAGTTCTGCTCTTTCACGCCAATTTGCTGTACATGACCAGATAATGGTGTTTGTACCGCACGTGCTTTTTCAGTGGCAGCTTTTGGCTCTTTACGGCTTGGCTCATAGTTCACATCTGAGTCACGCTCAGATACATTCATGTAGCCATCCTGGTTATTGTTGTTCACATTTACCACTGGACGGTTGACTGGAATCTGCTGATGATTTGCACCCAGACGGTACATTTGTGTATCTGAATAAGAGAAGATACGGCCTTGTAACAGACGGTCTTCTGATGGCTCGATACCTGGAACCAGGTTACCTGGCGCAAATGCTGACTGTTCAGTTTCATTGAAGAAGTTCTTCGGCATACGGTTCAGGGTCAAGGTACCGACTTTAGTTTCTGGAACCAGCTCAGTTGGCCAGATTTTAGTTGGATCTAGCGGATCGAAATCAAACTTGCCCAGGTCTTTAGGATCAAGCACCTGAATATACAGATCCCATTTCGGGAAGTTACCTGCATAGATGTTGTTATAAAGATCATTGGTCAAATGGTTGAAATCTTTACCTTGCTGCTCAGCCGCTTCTTTCACGTTCAAGCCCTTCACGCCTTGTTTAGAACGGAAGTTGAATTTCACGTACTTGTATTCGCCTTTGTCGTTATACAGTTTGTAAGCGTGAACCCCAAAACCGTCCTGTTCGCGGTAGCTGGTTGGAACACCTTGCTTGCCGTATACATAGGTCAGCATGTTGGTTGCCCATGGCTGGCTCGACAAGAAATCAAACACACGGTTGGCATCTTGTACGTTAGTCACCGGGCTTGGCTTCATGGCATGAATGAAGTCTGGGAATTTGATCGCATCACGGATAAAGAAGACCGGTGTCTGGTTACCGACCAAGTCCCAGTTACCTTCTTGTGTGTAGAACTTCACTGCGAAACCATGTGGGTCACGTAGGGTCTCTGGTGAGCCTTTACCATGAATTACGGTAGAGAAACGTAGGAAAACTGGAGTTTTAGTACCGGCTTTGAACAATGAAGCAAGGGTCAGATCAGATAGGTCTTTGGTTGCAACGAATTCACCATAGGCACCCGTACCACGCGCATGTACCATACGCTCAGGAATACGCTCACGACCAAAACGTTGTAATTTTTGAACTAATTGTACATCTTGAAGTAAAACGGAACCATTTGGACCAGCAGTGATCGAGTTCTGGTTATCCCCCACTGGCGCGCCGTTATCTTTAGTTAATGGGGCAGCTTGTGCGGCTGTGACAGTTGCAAGCATTGCAACCAGTAATGAACGCTTAAACATTTCTAAATCTCTCAATTTATTACCTTTCCTGCATGGGCTAAGATAGTCGAGAGTAAAAAATAGATAAAACAGATAATTTTTATAAATTCAATCGTGTTTTTAGATTATTTAAAATATTATCAAATATAGTCAATAGATTAGAATATATTTTAAGCAGAGCTAATCTGCAGACTTGCTGCGGTTCTTGTACAATGCACATAATTTTCAGTTTTTGAGTCAAATATGCGCGCATTATTACAGCGAGTGCTAGAAGCCAAAGTCGTTGTTGAGGGTGAAACAACCGGAGAAATTCAGCACGGTATCTTGGTCTTTTTAGGGATTGGTAAGGAAGATACCCTAGAAAAAGGCCAGAAGCTGATTGATAAAATCCTGAAATACCGTTTCTTTGATGATGAACAGGGAAAAATGGGCTGGAACGTTGCCCAGGCGGGCGGTGGTTTATTGCTGGTTTCACAGTTTACCCTGATGGCCCAGACCCAGAAAGGTTTACGCCCTGACTTTGGCCCGGCGATGCCCCCCGCGCAAGCCAAAGAACTGTATGATCAGCTGGTGGACTATGCCAAAAGCCAGTTTGCACAGGTAGAAACCGGTATTTTTGCCGCCGATATGAAAGTGCATCTGGTCAATGACGGGCCGGTGACCTTTCAGCTGGAAATTGAATAAGTCTCTACCGGGTGCATAAAAAAAGGTCTTCCACTGGAAGACCTTTTTCTTGGGCGTTTCGACGCAGCAATCAGATTGATTTGCCGGTTTTCTGTTTAATAAACTGACGCGCCATTTTAATTTTTTCTTTGACCGGTTTCGGCAGCTTTGGTGGTACCAGTTTCGCCACCTGGTTAAACCAGACCAGCAGACCAAAATCACCTTCCATTTTAATGGTGCCATTTTGCATGCCGGTCATAAAGGCAGTCGGATCGCCTTTCATTAGGGTTTTCACGCCCTGCTCGCTGTCGGCGAACTGCAAAATAAAATCGGCTTTTTCAGCATCACCCGACACGGTATCAATGTCGCCATTATTGACAATAATCTGGCGGGCAAAACCGGTATCGGTACCAATCTGGATGCGGAACTGACGCTCATGAACCAACTCAATAAATTTAGGGCTGGTACGGGCTAGCTGCTTCATACGCAAAGCCAAACCTGTCACGAGTAAATCAAGCGGATCCGTGCTGACATCAACCAGAGGAAGTTTCACGACAGGAATTGAGGAAAGTTTCATGACGTCCGAGCCTATTGTAATTGTTGGGTTAGATTGCTTTTCATCCTACCATAAACAGCTGATTTTTCAGCAAGGCTTTGTATAACAATCATTATCGAAAGTAAAAAAAAATGTACATGACTGTACATTTTTTGGACGTCTTATCTGTATAGACTTAACGGCTGGAATACTGCTGCTGGTCATCTTCATACACTGGGGTATGTTCGATATAACGTCTTTTGGCCAATGCACGCTCTGCACGACGGTCTTCGCGTAGCAAAAGCAATGTCACAACAATCATCGCCAGGGTTAATGCAGACAGATAGCTGTAGGTCACAGGCAGTTCAAAAACAGTTTGTACGCTAAAACGGACCGTTTCCAAAATACCCCAGAATGCCATACCGGCCAACATGAAGCTTAACCAACGACGATAAGGCGAAAAGAAAACAGCAATCAAAGCAGCCGCTACCAAGCTCAAGCCGACTATAGTTGCTAAATTCGCTGTTAACATAAAAACCTCCGTCCAAAAATGGATGTGGATCTTGTCGAGTCCCCATGCCATCTTCAATACTTGTAAATGAATGGCAAGGCCAATTTCAAATCTATGGAAGCATTATGAGTAGTTTTCTGGATAAAAAAAGACTTAAATTTTGACCACGCGACACACATTGTCGCAATATTATATTGTCATTACACTTTTTTAATTTTAAAGATTTCTGAAGATAAGGCTACTCCTTCTTTCGCGTGTCATTACAAAAAAACAACCTGCAAAACTGCCCTGAAAAATATTTTTTTCGATGTTTTTAAAGCAGATTTCGATTCAGTCAAAAAATGAACATTTGCCCTTGTTCACTGATTTTGCATAAAAAAAGCGCAGCCCTTATGCTGCGCTTGATTCAACCTGTGATGTGCTTAAGCCCGGTTCAGGTCTTTATCATGGACACCTAATAGATACAAAACACCATCCAAGCCAACGCTGGAAATCGCTTGATTGGCATTTTCACGTACCAGCGGTTTGGCACGGAAAGCAACCCCCAGACCGGCAATGGATAGCATTGGCAGGTCATTGGCACCATCACCTACCGCAATGGCCTGCTCCAGAGAAATACCCATTTTCTCGGCCAGTTCACGCAGCAACAGGGCTTTACGCGCACCATCCACAATATGGCCTTTCACTTCCCCGGTCACTACGCCATGCTCAACATCCAGAATATTGGCATGTACTTCATCAATCCCCAGCTTGTCCTGCAGATATTCGGCAAAGTACTGGAATCCGCCCGATAGAATCGCAGTGCGATAGCCCAGGGCTTTTAAGGTCGAAATCAGACGCTCGGCGCCTTCAGTCACGGTTAAACGCTCGGCGATTTTTGGCAGAACCGACGCATCCAGACCTTTTAGCAAGGCCACACGGGCACGGAAACTTTGCTGGAAATCCAGCTCGCCCTGCATGGCACGCTCGGTAATTTCAGCCACTTGTGCACCGACACCGGCTTCAATCGCCAGTTCGTCAATCACTTCCTGCTCAATTAAGGTTGAGTCCATGTCAAAGCAGACCAAACGACGGTTACGGCGATAAGCATTGTCTTCCTGTACCGCGACATCGACGCTTAGCGCGTTGGACAGGCTTAAACAGGCGGCACGCATGGCTGCGGCATCGAGCATCTGACCGCTTAAACCAAACTGCACACAGGCACGTTTTGGCCCCTGGCTGGAACCATCTGCTGCCGGACGGCCAGACAGACGGGTCACGGTCTCAATATTGAAACCCTGGCTGGATACAATTTGTGTTACTGCCTGCAGATGAGAGGCATTGAGTTCTGGCGCCAAAGCCGTCACGATGTAACGAGTACGGCCACCTTCATTGACCCATTGTTCATACTCTGTTGCAGAGATCGGTTTAAAGCGCACAGTTAAGCCAATATCATGTGCTAAAATCAGGATCTCTTTCATGGCTAATGCGGTAGCCGTCTGGTCATCTGATGAGACGACAATACCTAAAGTCAACTGGTTATGAATGACCGCCTGACCGACATCTAAGATTTGTAAGGAATGAGCGGACAGAACCTGCATTAATCGAGTAAACTGATTCGGTTGGTCAGGTCCTAAAAATGATATAAGAATGATTTCTCGCATGAATTGACTCGGGTCTGAGCTACAACTATTGTTAGAATCATAATCGAAATTAAGTAGAATTACTTTGGAAGTTTACGTTGAATGCGCCTAGACAAGGGCTATTTGCTAGCCTACTGACCATAAGTTTTGCCTTGCATACCTTTTTACTGGTACTGGCAACGACTCACCAGCTCAATGAAAATCGGGCCAGTCAAGGCCAGCTGATCACCAGCCAGCTGGTCACAGACAGCCTGTCCGAGCTGGAACCGGCCAATACCGTTTCACTGGCGCTTCTGGCCGATCGTTATGCCACCAACCCGAGTATTGCCTCAATTCGCATTCTGAATACCAACAATCAGGTGCTGGCCACCGGTGGCCTGGCCAAAACCCGTCAGGGTGAAGTCTTTGTACGCGATGCGCTGCAAAACGAAAAGAAAGTCGGCACCATTGAAGTGACCCTGGTCAAACCAAGTATTGGCGAAATTCTGCGTACCCAGTGGATGGCGATTCTCAGTTCGCTGTTTATTCATGCCCTGCTGTGGCTGGCCTATCGTGCGATTGCCCGTCCAAGCCGTTCAGAATATCTGGCGCGTATCAACAATGAATCGCGTCTGAAACACGAAATCCAGAATCTGACCCAGGCACTGGAGCAGGAAAAACACAATACCGCATTGGCGATTGCACAGGCGCAGCAACAGGCCAAAGCCGCACCAAAACTGAAAGAAAACAAACCGGCCCCGGTTGATCAGCATACAATTTCGTTAAACATCCAGTTCTATGATCCGAAACAGTTGATGGATACGGTCAACAAAACCGTTTCGGTGCCGTATTTTAATCTATGCCAGATTTTCCTGAACAAGAGCATCGAGCTGTGTGTGCAGCACTATAAACTTAGCCAGCAGGATATCACCACGGTACAACCATTCCATGAAGATGGCGCCACCTTAAGCATGTCGGCCGATAAACCGAATGCGGCACCGTGTCTGGCGATGATTGGCACCGTGTTCCAGCTGCTGTCTGAAGTGCTGTATAAACGCTACCGTGAAGAAAAACGCTTTGTGCTGCAAACCCGCAGTGCACTGTCCAGCCCGGTCGATGCCATGCAGCTGTCTTCGGTGCAGGCGGCAGAACGCTTGGTCAGCCAGCTGTCAGCTAAGGAAAATGCGGTGCATTTACCGCATGAATTACTGAAAACCCTGTCCGATCATTATGAACTGGTCAGTATGCCAAACCCGACCAATGTGCTGACCCGGCATGCCTATATGGTCAATGGCATGGACAGTGAAGCGGCCGAACTGGCCCAGCAGTTAAGAACTGAAATTTTACGTGGCAAGCACTCTAAAGCGTCTTAAGACGCAGCAGCCGCTGTCGTCTGATCAAAATCCTGACCCGTGTCAGGATTTTTTGATAGAGGCTTAGAGTTTGAGGAGCTTTTTTTGCAGTAAATAGGCCTGTGCACTGTGCAGGGGCTGTTCCGGTTCCGGCTGCACTTTCTGCCAGTGGCCATCGGACTGCAATTCCCAGGCATTCTGGTTGTCATTTAAATAGCTGCGTAAACCATCTTCGACAATACATTTCTTGATCTTGCTGTCCAGAATCGGGAAACAGGTTTCAACCCGTGAGAACAGGTTACGTCCCATCCAGTCAGCGCTGGCACAGAACAGTTTTTTCTCGCCGCCATGTTCAAAATAATAGACGCGGGTATGTTCCAGGAAACGACCGACAATCGAACGCACCCGGATATTGTCTGACATGCCCGGCACTCGGGGAATCAGGCAGCAAATCGAACGGATAATCAGATCAACCTGCACCCCGGCCTGCGAGGCACGGTATAGCGCCGCAATCAGTTGTGGCTCGGTCAGGGCATTGACTTTAATCATGATCTGCGCGGCTTTGCCGGCCTGGGCAAATTCAATTTCCTGTTCAATCAGTTTCAGCAGTTCAGTGTGCAGGGTGAACGGCGCATGCAGCAGGTTTTTCAGTTTGGCCATTTTGCCCATGCCGGTCAGTTCCTGGAACATGCGGTGCACATCTTCACAGATATCCGGCTGGGTGGTCATCAGGCCGTAGTCGGTGTACATGCGCGCATTGCCGGCATGGTAGTTACCGGTGCCCAAGTGCACATAACGCACCAGCTGGTCCTGCTCGCGGCGTACCACCAGAATCATTTTGGCATGGGTTTTATAGCCGACAATGCCATACACCACTACCGCACCGGCTTCCTGCAGCACGTTGGCAACCATGATATTGGATTCTTCGTCGAAGCGGGCACGCAGTTCAATGACCGCAGTGACTTCCTTGCCATTACGCGCCGCTTCAGCCAGTACCTGCACAATTTCCGAGTCCGGACCACTGCGATACAGGGTCTGTTTAATTGCCAGCACATGCGGATCTTTGGCCGCTTCTTTGAGCAGGCTGATCACCGGCTGAAAAGAATCAAACGGATGATGCAGCAATACATCCTGCTTTTTCAGCACCTCAAAAATTGGTTTCTGCTTGCGAAATACCGGCGGAATCACCGGACTAAAAATCGGATATTTCAGTTCCGGACGGTCAAAACTGGTGGTGAGACGCGACAGGTTAATTGGGCCACTGGTCTGATACAGCTGCTGCTGATCCAGATCAAACTCATCTAGCAAGTAGTCAATAATACTCTGCGGGCAGTCATCTTCAATTTCCAGACGCACCGCACGGCCGAAACGGCGTGATGACAGCTCATCTTTTAAGGCCACCGCCAGATCATCGACATCTTCCGACAGAATCAGGTCGGCATTTCGGGTCACACGAAAAGCATAGCAGCCGGTGGCTTTCATGCCTGGGAACAGGTCATTGATATGCTGCTGGATAATTGCCGTCAGGAAAATCTGTTCCTCCCCTTCCCCGGCCACTTCAGGCGGCAAGGCAATTAAGCGCGGCAAGGAACGTGGGGCTGGCACAATCGCCATTTCAATTTCACGGCCAAAGGCATCCTTACCTTCCAGACTGACAATAAAGTTCAGGCTTTTATTGACCAGTCGCGGAAACGGATGTGACGGGTCCAGACTGATTGGGGTCAGTACCGGCTGGACCTGTTTGGCAAAATACTGGGCAATCCAGGGTTTATGCTTGTCCTGAATTTGTGAATATTGGATAAAACGAATCCCGGCCTGCTGCAACTGCGGCAGAATGTCCTGATTTAAGGTGCAATATTGCAGCTCGACCGCCGCATGAATTTCTTCAGATAACTGTGCCAGCACCAGTTCGGTCGGAATTGCATCCGGGGTGCGGGTCAGGGCATTTAAATCCAGCTGTTTCATTAAACCCGCCACGCGGATTTCAAAAAACTCATCCAGATTTCGGGAAAAAATAATCAGAAAGTTTAAGCGTTCCAGCAGCGGCAGACGCTCATCCAGCGCTTGGGCCAATACCCGTTGATGGAACTCGAATAATGCCAGTTCCCGATTGAAATAGGTCATGGATGAATGCTGAAAATCGCTCATATCTCACTCTATGCTGTCTTACAACAGTCTGTTTGTGCCGCCTCTGTGAGGGCATCTTAGAAATTGAATATGACAGTTGTGTTACAAAAATGACCAAATAATGAAAATTAGCCCAAATTTGTTCAAAATAAAAATCTGTTTTTTATCATTTTTTTGTTTTTTATCTAAGTAAAAAGACAGCATATTCAATATACTAAGGCATCCTTGCCTTGATGACAGCCGGATGACAGCTGTCCTTTATTGGCGCTGCCGGCTGGCCCAATAGGTGGCCAGTGCCGGTCCGGAAATATTGTGCCATAAACTGAAGATGGCACTCGGCACGGCGGTCACCGGAGACGCGGCAAAATGCACCGCCGCCAAGGCCACGCCCAAGCCAGAATTCTGCATTCCGACTTCAATCGACACCGCTTTACTGTCGGCATAGGGCAATTTAAATAAACGCGCTGCCCAGAAACCGAGTAAATAGCCCAGGCCATTGTGCAGCATCACCACCGCTAAAATCAGCAAGCCGCTTTCCAGAATCTGTGCCCGGCTGCCGGCGATAATTGCCGCGACAATGGCAACAATCGCCACCACCGAAACCAGCGGCATCAGGGTAATGGAACGCTCCACCTGAGTTTTAAACAGCGCGCGCAGCAGCAGGCCCAGTACAATCGGGAACAGTACCACCTGTAAAATCGAGCTCAGCATGGACCAGACATCAATTTCAATCCACTGGCTGGCCAGCACAAAGAAAATTGCCGGGGTCAGCAGCGGCGCCAGCAAGGTCGACACCGAAGTACAGGCCACCGACAAGGCGGTATTGCCTTTGGCCATATAGGTAATTACATTGGAAGCCGTACCACCCGGGCAGCAGCCAACCAGAATCACCCCAATGGCAATTTCCGCCGGTAACCGGAACAAGGCACATAACAGATAGGCCAACAGCGGCATCACCATAAACTGCGCAGCCACGCCAATCGCGACTGCTTTGGGGCTTTGCAGCACGCCTTTAAAATCCTGCAGTGACATGGTCATGCCCATACCAAACATGATGATGCCAAGCATCCAGGTAATATAGGCTTTTAACCAGACAAAAGCCTCTGGCTGATACATGGCAATCACTGCAAACAGCAGCACCCACAGGGCAAAAGTTTTCTGTACAAACTGGCTAAAACCTAACACCATAGACCTCGGCACGTTCTGAATGAATGATTCGGGCCAATCAGGCCAGGCTTGGCTGTGCAGCAGGCTGTAACAGGCTCAGCACATCTTTGCTATAGACCCGTTTCACCCCATGCGCCAGCATCTCCTGCCAGGCATGTTGCAATGAACCTTTCAGGTCTATGCCTTTGCTGGCATCGGCAATGACAAAGGTATTAAAGCCCAGCTTGCAGGCATCTATGGCGGTCCAAGCCACGCAAAAATCGGTGGCAATGCCGGTAATAAACACCGTGTCGATACCACGCGCTTTTAAATAGCCGGCCAGGCCGGTGGTGGTTTTCTGATCTGCTTCCATAAAGGCCGAATAGCTGTCAATTTGCGCATGAAACCCTTTGCGGATAATCAGCTGCGCCTGCGGCAAGTCCAGCGCCGGATGCAGTTCGGCATCGGTGGTGCCCTGAACACAATGTGCCGGCCACAGCACCTGCTCGCCATATTCCAGCATCACCACTTCATACGGCTGTTTGCCCGGATGATTGTCGGCAAAAGAAATATGATTCTGCGGATGCCAGTCCTGGGTCAGGACAATATTGTCGAAGACCTGTCCCAGCTGGTTAATGATCGGAATAATCTGATCGGCATCAGCGACGGCCAAATTACCGCCCGGCGTAAATCCATTTTGTACATCTACTACGATCAATGCCGTCTGCGCTTGCATAACACCTATCCATGTTTCGCTTATTGTCAGCGTCCTAGCATATACCAAATGGATGGTTTTGTTGCAGTGGAATCATTGGACTGCACGGTGAAAACAAAACAGCCCGCATATGCGGGCTGTCTGAAGGGGTCGTTACAATGCGTGTTTAGTTTTGAATACGACGCACCAGCAGTAACATAAAGATGGCAGAGATCACGATACATGGAATCGCGGCAGAGATCACCCCTGCTGCACCAAAGCCAGCCGTTAACAGTGAACCGGCAATCGCAGGCCCAAGCATCGCACCAACACGGCCCACGGCAGATGCCACACCAATACCAGTACCACGCACTTCAGTTGGATACACGATACCTCCGAAGGCATACAGTACGCCCTGACAACCAATGACGAATGCACCCACCAGCGCAGAGGCCAGATACATTTGGGTTAATGAGCCTGCAGCGTTCAGTGCCAGCAGACCGGCCAGAATACCGCCGTACATCAACAGAATGACATAGGCTTTTTTCCAGCGATCGGTCAGCATACCCAAAATAACGGTACCAATCGTCGCGCTGACCATAAAGTAGAACTGTGCAGTTGCGCCTTCTTTACGCGAGAAGCCCAGTTCCTGGAACAGCGACGGTAACCAGCTCAGCATGATGTACACCACCATCAGGGTGAAGAAATAGCTGACCCAGATGAACATGGTACGGAGCAGGTTGTTCGAGTTAAACAGATCTTTAAACGAACCTTGTGGCGTAGCTTCTGCTGTCGTATTCGCAGCCTGATCTTTGGCTTTTAAATATTCCTTTGATTCTGGCAATAACCACATCATCACTGGAATGACGATAATAGGTAATAAACCGCCTAGGTAGAAAATGTTTTTCCAGTTAGAACCGAAATCGGTACTGGCAATTAACGATAAAATCGCAGCACCGACTGGCATACCACAGTACATCAGACCTACGGCACGGCCACGGTTTTGTGGTGATACCGCTTCAGAGGCCAGCGTAATCAGAATTGGCATGGCTGCACCCAGACCGGCACCGGCCAGGAAACGTACCGCCAGCAATGAGTTAAAGCTGTTGACCCATACGGTACATAAAGTAAAGACCGCAAACACGGCAGTCGACCAGATTAGCACCTGTTTACGGCCAATACGGTCTGCCACGCGTCCACCAACCAGTGCACCAGGCAATAAGCCCAGAATCCCTGCACTAAAAAACACCCCCAATTGCGAGCTATCGAGGCCAAAATGCTCACGGATACCAGCTGCGGCAATACCTGCTGCCTGGATATCCAAGCCTTCAATGACCGCAATCAAGAAACAGATGGCTACTGTCACAATCGCATGTCGATTATCTGATCTTTCCATTGGAGAATCCTTGTTTCAATCAGTGTTTATAAAAGGTTAAGACCGCCATCATCTATGAGGATGTCCTCTGAATTAACTACCAATAAGTGGAATAAAGCCCCGGTCTGGCAAAAAATTAATAGACATTTCTTATTTTAAGACACGCAAACATATAGTTTTAGAAAGACTTAATTGAGGCATATCAATTTAAAAAAACAATAAAATTCATATAAATATCAAAGGATATAAATAAACAGACAGTCAAAACTATTATTTTTATTTAGATCTGAAAAAAATCATTCAGTAAAGTTTTAAGCAGGAAATGGCATTAAAAAAAAGCCTGTTCAAATAATTTTCAGGTCTAGTTTAAGTGTTTTTTTATCTTAATTCCGACCCTTTTACCTGGTTTTCACAGCTTTTTACTGCTTTTTCCAGGCAAAATTGCTGTCCGGACAGCTTCTATAGGCCTGTGCTTACTCACCAGTTCATTCTAAAGTCGAAGATGAACCGGAACTGCTGTAAAAGCACCAACTTATGCCTTATACCGGACTGTTTTGAGCAGCGGATAAAGTTGATATTGGCTTTGACTTACGGATATTGTTCTGACACACTGAATCAGTCATAATTTGCATAAGCATTATTCAATCATGACTTATTGAATTCTGACTCAAATCAAAATACTGCAACCATCCACGTTTTCTGTTTCTACGAACTTTTGTGGATGGAAAAATAGGATATTTTTTCAAAATGACTCAGCAAGCACAGACCATTCAAGGCTCAATTGTCGCAATCGTCACCCCAATGTTAGAAGATGGCAGCGTAGATTGGAAAGGTCTCGAGAAGCTGGTTGAGTGGCACATAGAACAAGGCACAAACAGTATTGTGGCCGTGGGCACGACAGGTGAAGCCTCTACATTAAGCATGGCTGAACATACACGTGTGATTAAAGAAATCATTCGCGTGGCCAACAAACGTATCCCGGTGATTGCTGGTACTGGTGCAAACTCAACGCATGAAGCGATCGAACTGACCAGAGAAGCCAAAGAACTCGGCGCCGATGCCGCACTTCTCGTCACGCCATATTATAACAAGCCAACCCAGGAAGGGTTATATCAGCATTATAAGACTATTGCCGAAGCAGTGGATCTGCCACAAATCCTGTATAACGTTCCGGGCCGTACTGGCGTTGATATGTCCAATGAAACAGTGATTCGTCTGGCCGACATTCCACAAATTGTGGGCATTAAAGATGCCACTGGCGATGTACCACGTGGCCGTGAATTACTGGCCGGTCTGGCGGGTAAAGACATGACTGTCTATTCAGGTGATGATGCCACTGCCTATCAGTTAATGCTGGCTGGTGCCAAAGGCAATATCTCGGTTACGGCCAATGTGGCACCAAAAGTCATGAGCGAAGTTTGTGCCGCAGCCATTGCCGGCGACAATGACAGCGCTGAAGCACGTAACAATACAGTTGCAAATTTACACAATATTCTATTTTGTGAATCAAACCCAATTCCGGTGAAATGGGCACTTCATGAAATGGGCTTAATTGGTACCGGCATCCGCCTGCCATTAACGCCACTTGCAGAACAATATCGCGCACCGTTACGTGAAGCTTTACAGGCTTCGGGTGTCATTTAATAAGAGCACAATATTATGCAATTACGTTTTGGTTTAATCGCTGCACTTTCAGTGGTAAGTTTGGCAGGTTGTAGTTCTTTAGCCATCAGCAATGGCTCTCTGGATTATAAAGACACCACCACCCTTGCGCCCTTACAATATCCTGAAGGTGCTGTGGCCCGACCAGCAACGCCATTGTATCCTGCACCAACGGTTGACCCACTGGCCATTGAACATGCACCGAAGCTGGAAAACAGCCGTGGCAACCGTTTCGCACTTCCTCGTCCTCCAGCCGTAGAGCCGACTCAGGCCGCTGCTGTACAGGACAACACCGCGCCAGGTCGTCCACAACCGGTTGTAGATGGAAATCAAAATCCACTGCTCAAAATAGATGGAAATTCTGCTACAATTTGGCAGTATACGCTTGCCACACTCAGCAGCCTGAACCATAGCATTATTGGTCAGAGCAAAAACCGTTACGAAGTCACCATCTCGGTCGATCAACAGACCTACGTCTTAAGACTCACCTCTGTCGGTACAAGTAACAACCTGGCTGTGTTCAACGCCGACAACAGTTTTGCAGACAAAGAAAAAGCTGCAGACCTGTTGGCCCAGATTTACCAAAATTGGCCAGCCTAGACATTACTAGGCATTTTTTTCTGAAAAAGGTTCCCTCATGTTAAAACAAACCTTGCTCTATACTGGTAAAGCGAAATCTGTTTATACCACAGATAGTGAAGACCACCTGATTTTAGTCTTTCGTGACGATGCCTCTGCGTTCAATGGCGAAAAGATCGAACAACTAGATCGTAAAGGTAAGGTGAACAACCGTTTTAACGCCTTTATTATGGAAAAACTGGCTGAAGCCGGTATTGAAACGCATTTTGAAAAACTGCTAACCCCAAATGAAGTGCTAGTGAAAAAGCTGAGCATGATTCCGGTTGAATGCGTAATCCGTAACTATGCAGCTGGTTCTCTTTGCCGTCGCCTCGGTGTCGAAGAAGGCAAGGAACTGACCCCGCCAACATTTGAACTGTTCTTTAAAGATGATGCCTTAGGCGATCCAATGGTCAATGAATCTCAAGCGATTGCGCTGGGTTGGGCGACTGCTGAGCAGCTGGCACAAATGAAAGAACTGACTTACAAAGTTAACGATGTACTAAAAGCCCTGTTTGATGCCGGCAACATGATTCTGGTCGATTTCAAACTTGAATTTGGTGTATTCCACGACCGTATCGTGCTGGGTGATGAATTCTCTCCAGACGGCTGCCGTCTATGGGACAAAGACACCAAGAAAAAACTCGACAAAGACCGTTTCCGTCAAGGTTTAGGCGGTGTGGTTGAAGCGTATGAAGAAGTTGCGGCACGTTTAGGCATCAACCTCGACAATATCTGATCATCTCCAAGATGAACGATAAAAAAACCGGATCAGCTGATCCGGTTTTTTATTGGCTGAGTTTTCTCACTCTCAATCGAAAAAACAAATTCAACTTATAAAAATGATCGTTTTTACATATTTTTAGTTTTGACCTATGCTTAAGCACTTAGGCAAGACACGGTAAATTTTACAGTGACTGCCGATCAGTTTCGTTAATCCTCTCGGATGTTCTCTCCCAATCTAACATCCAGTTTGGCCCAATTCATCCCTCTGAATTGGGCTTTTTTTTATTGCTACTGTTGCTGCTGCATCCAGCGCCGCTGCTGTAAACGCTCGGCTTCAACTTCGCGTTTATTGCGCGCCGATTCATACAGCTTGGTGCCTTTTAATTCTGGCGGCAAATAATCCTGCAATACAAAATGCTCCGGATAATTGTGCGGATACAGATAATCCACCCCGTAGCCCTGCTCTTTCATCAGCTTGGTCGGCGCATTACGCAAATGTAACGGTACCGGCAAATTGGCGGTTTTTTCCGCCAAGTCCAGCGCCTTGTTAATGGCCAGATAGGTACTGTTACTTTTGGCACTGGTGGCCAGATAGACTGCACATTGGCCCAGAATAATCCGCGCTTCCGGCATACCAATCACCTGCACTGCGCGGAAACATTCACCGGCCAGCAACAAGGCATTTGGGTTGGAATTGCCAATATCTTCCGAGGCAGCAATTAGCATACGCCGCGCAATAAACAGCGGGTCTTCTCCACCCTTGAGCATGCGCGCCATCCAGTACAGAGTCGCATCCGGGTCACTGCCGCGAATCGACTTAATAAAGGCCGAGACCAGATCATAATGCTGCTCGCCAGATTTGTCGTAACGGGCAATATTCTGCTGCGCCACTTTCACGACCAGGGCATTGTTAATACTGTTTTCTGTGTCCGGCTCAAAGGTGCCGGCAATCAGCTCGAGTAAATTCAGCGCCTTACGTGCATCACCCGCCGCAAACTGCACCAGTGCTTCAAACTCTTCAATCTGGATATAACGTTCTTTTAAGAAGCTATCATTCTGGACGGCCTGGGTCAGCAGCTGCTGGATGGCCTCGGCACTCAGTGCATTTAAGGTATAGACCTGGCAGCGCGACAGCAAGGCACTGTTCACCTCAAAAGATGGGTTTTCCGTGGTGGCACCAATCAGGGTAATTCTGCCCTTCTCGACTGCATTTAATAAGGCATCCTGCTGGGATTTATTAAAGCGGTGAATCTCGTCAATAAACACCACCGGCGTTAGTAAATCGCCGCCATCGGCAATCACTTCACGTAACTCCTTGACCCCGGTATTGAGCGCAGACAGACTGACAAAAGGACGATCAACCGCCTGCGCCAGCAACAAGGCAATGGTGGTTTTTCCAACGCCTGGTGGTCCCCAGAAAATAATCGAAGGCAAATGGCCCTGATCAATCATTTGACGTAACGGGGCCTGCTCCCCCAGAAGATGATCTTGACCGATAATCTGCGACAGATCGCGCGGGCGCAAACGTTCAGGAAGTGGAATATGGCTGTCTGACATAGAAGGTTTTCTGTACAAAGCTGCGGCTGAGTGTACTATGTTATGGCAAAATGCAGTATTTCAATAGCCGATTTTTTAGCGCTTGCTGCGGCAAACTGAGTCTAAATGTAGGCAGTTGTTTTATCAGGTTTAAATCGCCAATTTTGCTCTTAAAGATACAGACGGCCTAAAAACTTAACGTACCCAGCGCACAATATAGTCTTCTATTTCTTCTTCATTGACTTCCGTTTCAGAAATACAGCGGCCAGCGGCCGATTTTTTGGCGCGAATCACGCTCTGACGTGAACCGGTATTTAAATAATGCCAGGACGGCAGGTTTTTACCTTCTTTTAAACGGCGATAGGCACAGCTTGGCGGTAGCCAGTGAATACTGTCCAGCTTTTCCGGCGTCAGCTGAATACAGTCCGGCACCTGTTGCTGCCGGTTCGGATAGTCCGAACAGCGGGCAGTCGTACAATCCAGCAGCTTGCAGGCCACTTTGGTGTAAGCGACTTCATGACTGTCTTCATCTTCCAGTTTAACCAGGCAACATAAGCCGCAGCCATCACACAGCGCTTCCCATTCTGCCTGGGTTAAGGCTGTTAACGGATAATTTTTCCAGAATTGGGGACGAAGCTGATCAGACATGATGCACAACACTACAAAATAACCGGTCTATTATAACAGTCTTCTACAAAAGCATGTGCTATGTCATAGATACAATAGAATCATAGACTTAAATAAATAGTTGAACACTTAATAAACAAAAGCAAAACAATCAAATCAGCGACTTGCCCCTATACTTGATCAAGAAGTATAAAAACACATGGAGAAAAATTATGTTTCGTTGGGCCATTATCTTCGCTGTAATCGCACTTATTGCCAGTCTACTCGGTTTCGGTGGTGTCGCTGGTTTATCTAAAGATTTCGCGGTCATTCTGCTGGTTATTGCTGTTATTCTGGCAATTGTCGGCTTCCTGTCCCGCGGCAAGGTATAGTTTCTTATACCCTGACCCTCACAAAAAAGAAGGATGCAAATCCTTCTTTTTTTATGCCTGTGTTTAGACCGACAGCAGATACAGACAGATTATTCTTTGAAAAATAACTTAAAAATATTTTCTCACATTTGTTTAGGCCCATTGAAATGTTTTTCAAACCGCTGTCTCATTTTTATGTTTTAATCGAATTATTTCAAAAAACACAAGGATTGGACGCATGACTTTAGCAATCAAAACTCGCGAAATTCAGTATACGGCGGCAGATGGTAGCCAGTTGGTTGGTTATTTTGCTGCACCCGAAACCGATGCACCAGTCGCGGGTGTGATTGTGGCACCGGAATGGTGGGGCCGAAATGAATATATTGAACAGCGTACCCGCGAACTGGCAGAACATGGTTATGCCGCCCTGGCCATTGATATGTATGGCGACAAGAAAAATACCACCACGGCTGCCCAGGCCAATGAATGGATGAGCCAGACCTTTGAAGACCCGAATACAATTGTGACTCGTGCGTCTGCGGCTTTGGACACTTTAGCTGCCCAACCGGAAGTAAATCAGGCTAAACTGGCAGCCATTGGCTTCTGTTATGGCGGCAAAGTGGTGCTGGATTTGGCCCGTTCAGGCGCCAACCTGCAAGCCGTTGCGACTTTCCATGCCATTCTGGCGGCCAGAGAACCAGCGCAGGAAGGCAAGGTACAGGCAGAAATTCTGGTGCTGCATGGTGAACTGGACAGCATGGTAACGCTGGATGATGTGGCCAGCTTCCGTGAAGAAATGCACGCTGCCCAGGTAGAACATGACGTGATTGTGTTTGAAGATGCCAAGCACGGCTTTAGTAACCCGCTGGCCGATGAACGTGCCAAAGCCAATGGCGTCGACCTCGGCTATAGCCCGGTAGCAGAACAGCAAAGCCTGGATGCCATGTACCAATTATTACAACGCCGTTTGGCCTGATTCTGGCATGAGGCCATATATATTGAAAAAGATTAATGAATTTGAATAGAGGATAGAAGAATGACCGAACAAGACTGCCCATATTGCAACTTTGATGAATATGATGTCATTGCCAAAAATGATTATGGCGTGATTCTACCCGAACCGAACGCATTGTCTAAAGGCCACTGTGTCATTATCCCTCTACGTCATGTCAGTTCTTTTTTTGATGTTACCGACAAAGAACGTAAAAGCCTGATGTCGCTGCTGGAACTGGCGCGGAATGAATTACAGCTGCGCCATCAACCGGCGGGCTTTCATGTCGGCTTTAACGATGGCGATGTGTTTGGCAGCCCATCGCAGCATTTGCATATCCACATTATTCCGCGCTATGAAGGTCAAATCCTCAAGCTGGACCAACGCTGGGGGATGAGCGGCAGCATCTAAGCCTTGCCGCTACCAAAACAGAAGGTGATGCCGCGGCATCACCTTTTTTATTGCCTGCTGCATCGGCAAGATTTGGGTATACTAGGCGACTGCTTAACAGTTCCGGTTCTCATGTCTGCCTTTTCTTTTTCCCATGCCCTGCTTTCCTGGTTTGATGTACACGGTCGCCATGACCTGCCCTGGCAGGTGGCCGATAACCCGTATAAAGTCTGGGTATCGGAAATCATGCTGCAGCAGACTCAGGTCAAAACCGTGCTGCAATATTTCGAGCGCTTTATTCAGCGTTTTCCCGATGTGGAAAGCTTAGGCCGTGCCTCCTGGGATGAAGTGGCGCCATACTGGGCCGGACTCGGTTACTATGCCAGGGCACGCAATCTGCATAAAGCGGCCGGCATAGTGGCCCAGCAAGGACATTTTCCGGAAAATCTGGAACAGTGGATGGCCCTGCCCGGCATTGGCCGCTCGACCGCAGGCGCACTGATGTCTTTGGGTCTCAGACAATACGGCGTAATTATGGATGGCAACGTCAAACGGGTGCTGGCGCGCTTTTTTGCCATTGAAGATGATCTGTCCAAACCGGTACATGAACGGGCCTTGTGGCAGCTGGCAGAACAGCTGTGTCCGACCGAGCGTAATCATGACTACACCCAGGCGATTATGGACCTCGGTGCCACCATCTGTACCCCGAAAAAACCCTTATGTCTGTACTGCCCGATGCAGCAGCACTGCAAGGCCCACCAGCAGGGCCTAGAAGCCGAATTACCATTTAAAAAACCGAAAAAAGCCGTACCCGTAAGACAGGCCCAGGTGTTGCTCTTACACAGTGATGGCCAGTGGCTATGGCAGCAGCGGCCGAATAGCGGCCTCTGGGGCGGATTATGGTGCCTGCCGATTATTGATGATCCAGCGCAGTTTCAGGCGCTCTGTCAGCGTCTGGGTCTGAAACAGCGACAACAGCAGCTGCAGATTTCACACAGCTTTACCCACTTTACCTGGCTGCTGGATGCCAGTGTAATTCCGGTCGAGCCGGACCAGCAGGAACATCTGGCGATTGAGCTGGACGCCGAATGGATGACGCCGGCACAGGCTACTGCACGTGGACTGCCGACCGCCATGAAAAAATTGATCTCGGCCGCCGATTTATGACATAGTCAAAGACTGGAATTCGAATACCATCGACATAATAATCATCAGGGAGATGCTGTGCTTCGCTCGATTTCACTCTGCTGTGTTTTCTTCAGTCTGATTCTGCTAGCAGCCTGTACCTCGGCACCGAAAAAACCTGCGGCGCCCCTACCGCCGGCCATGGTCAAAAAACTGCAGCACATGCCACTTAAAACCCGCTTGCCAGTGCCGGTACAGGGCGTCAAACGTCAGCACTTGCAAGATACCTGGGGCGCGTCACGCAGTCGCGGTCGCCTGCATGAAGGCATTGATATTCTAGCGCCACGCGGCAGCAAGGTGTACAGCGCCACCGAAGGCCTCATTGCCGACTTACGCAATAACAATTTGGGTGGTAAAGTGGTATGGATTCTGGGACCGGGCGGCAGCTGGCATTATTATGCCCATCTGGACCGGCATAAACGTGGCCTGAAGGTCGGAGATTATGTCAAGAAAGGCGATCTCATTGGCTATGTCGGCAATAGCGGCAACGCCCGCCATACCGCGCCGCATCTGCATTATGGCCTGTATTTAAATGGCAAAGGTCGCGGTGCAGTCAATCCCTATCCCTATTTACGTTAGTTTGCTTTAGGAAGTGTACATGTCAGAAGCATTGATCAATCGACTGGTCGAATTTGCCGAATCCGGGAATCAACAGAAAATTATGTTGAACGGCCAGAGTCATCAGGGCTGGATCATGGAAATTACTGAAGATGCACTTCTGATCAGCACCGGCTATGCCGATAAATCCGGCAAGGATGTCTGGATTGCCTTTGCCGATCTGCCTCAGGCGGAATTGTCTTACTGGGATAACCGTCAGGATCAATGGGTTCATTTCCAGCTTTAAACCCGTACAGGAGCATCATCTATGGATCGAACACGCTGCGGCTGGTGCTCCGAAGATCTGCTCTATATCGCCTACCACGACCAGGAATGGGGCCGCCCGCTTCACGATGAAGCGCAGCTGTTTGAAATGCTATGTCTGGAAGGCCAGCAGGCCGGTCTGGCCTGGATTACCGTGCTCAAAAAACGCGAATGTTACCGTCAGCATTTTTTTCAATATTCCATTGCCGATATTGCCGCGTTGTCTGATCAGGCCTTGCAGGACAAATTACAGGATCGCGGATTAATCCGGCATCCGGCCAAACTCGCAGCCATCCGCACCAATGCTCAGGCCTGGCTCCAGCTGCAGCAGCAAGGTATCAATCTGGTCGACTGGCTGTGGCAATTTGTCGATCATCAGCCCGAGCAGCATACCGTGCCCGATTATCGCAGCGCCCCGACCTATACTGCAGCCAGTGTGGAGCTGTCTAAAGCTTTAAAAAAGCAGGGCTTTCAATTTGTTGGCCCCACCATCTGTTATGCCTTTATGCAGGCCGTCGGCATGGTCAACGACCATGAAGATCACTGCGCCTTTAAATCTCTTCCCCCTTTAGCCGAGGAGTACTCATCATGAGCAACACTACCATTCGTGCCTATGCCGCCATGCAACCCGGCGAAGCGCTGGTGCCATATCAGTTTGATGCTGGCGAACTGTTGCCGCATCAGGTCGAAGTTCAGGTGGAATATTGTGGCCTGTGCCATTCCGATTTATCGGTGATTAACAATGACTGGCGTTCTTCGGTCTATCCGGTGGTGGCCGGGCATGAAATTATTGGTACTATTGTCCAGTTAGGAAGTGAAGCCAAAGGATTATCTGTGGGCCAGCGCGTTGGCATTGGCTGGACGGCAGAAAGCTGCCAGCACTGTGATCCGTGCCTGTCCGGCCGGCAGGTGCAATGTACCGGCGATAGTGTCGCCACCATTGTCGGACATGCCGGCGGTTTTGCCGATAAGGTCCGCGCCGGCTGGCAATGGGTCATTCCCTTACCGGATGATCTGGATGCGGAAAGTGCCGGCCCGCTGCTCTGTGGCGGTATTACCGTATTTGATCCGATCATTAAGCACCAGATTCAGGCGGTGCATCATGTCGGGGTGATTGGAATTGGCGGCCTTGGGCATATTGCCATTAAACTGCTCAAAGCTTGGGGCTGTGAAATTACGGCCTTCAGTTCCAACCTGGAGAAAACCGCAGAGTTAAAAGCCATGGGCGCCGATCATGTGGTGAATAGCCGTGACAGCGCTGCCCTGAAAGCCCAGCGCGGCAAGTTTGACCTGATTTTAAGTACGGTGAATGTCAGCCTGGACTGGCCGGTATATCTGTCTGCCCTGGCACCAAATGGTACGCTGCATATGCTGGGCCTGACCTTAGAGCCGTTACAGGTCTCGGCTGGTGCGTTAATTGGTGGTGGCAAAGCGGTGACAGGTTCATCGACCGGTTCACCATCGACCTTGCGCCAGTTACTGAAATTTGCCGCCCGCAAACAGCTGGCGCCGCAGGTTGAAGTGTTCCCGATGTCGCAGATTAACGAGGCAATTGAACATTTACATGCGGGCCGGGCGCGTTACCGGGTGGTGCTGAAAGCAGATTTTTAATCTGCTTTGAAGCCAAATCTATAATAGATACAATTACTCACGAATAAATTGGGCCGCCTCTGCGGCTGGCCCCGATTGTATAAAAAATGTGTTAGATATTCAGTCTGTTATGGCATATGCTTAACGATGCGCATATATTAATTAGCCAAACCGAATGATTGATGTCAGCGGTTTGATTCAAAAAGTCTGCTAACATGAAAGCAGCTTTGACACGATAAAATGATTTGAGAAAACCTATGAGTAAAGCCTTACCCATTGCTGTTGCTGTAATTTTAGGCGGTGCTGCACTTATTCCTGTTTATTATGCAACTCAACACCCTGCCACTGTATCCTCAAAAGCATCTGCAAATGCGTCTGCGGTTGAAAAAATCAGCTATGCATTAGGCTATGAAGTTGCCCATCAAACTCCACCAGAGCTGGACATTAACAGCTTTGTGACTGGTGTCCGTGAAGGTCATGCGCGTCAGCAGCCAGCCTATACTGAAGAAGAATTACAAAAGGCCTATGAACAGTTCCAGCAGGAACTGCAACAAAAACAGGCTGATCAGGCCCAGCAGGCACAAACGGCCAGCGATGCCTTCCTGACTGAAAATGCCAAACAGGCAGGGGTACAAACCACCGCGTCAGGTCTGCAATATAAAATTACCCAGCAAGGCAATGGCAAACAGCCAACGGCCAGCTCTGTGGTAAAAGTACACTACACCGGTAAACTGGTCGATGGCAAAGTATTTGACAGCTCGGTTGAGCGTGGTGAACCAATCGAGTTCCCGTTAAACCAGGTGATTCCAGGCTGGACCGAAGGTCTGCAACTGATGAAAGAAGGCTCGAAAGCCACGCTGTATATCCCGTCACAACTGGGTTATGGCGAACAGGGCGTGCCGGGCATGATTCCACCAAACAGCACCTTGATCTTTGATGTTGAGCTGATTGAAGTAAAATAAAAAACAAGGAGAGCCTGGCTCTCCTTCGTTGTTTAGGGACGCATAATATGAAAAAAACGATCACCCTGCTCGGCCTCGCCCTGTGTAGCGCGGCCACACTGGCTCAACCGGTGACCACCAAAAGCTCCACTGAACAGCAGGTGGGCTACAGCTTTGGTTATTTAATGGGGCGCAGCAATGTCGACACCTTAAAAGGTATGGATCTGGATGCCTTTGTGGCGGGTTTAAAAGCCGCCTCACTGGGCCAGCAAGCCAGCCTGAGCGATGAAGACATGGCCCGTATTCTGACCCAGTTCAAAAAGCAGGCCGAAGCCAAACAGCTGATTGAGCTGAAACAGCGCGCTGAAGCCAATGACATGATTGGCAAGGCCTTTCTGGCAGAAAACTCGCGTAAGGATGGGGTGAAAGTCACTTCATCGGGGCTGCAATATCTGGTCTTGCAATCCGGTTCCGGAAAAAAACCGAAAGCCAGCTCCAAAGTACGCGTGCATTATGAAGGCCGCCTGATTGATGGCACCGTGTTTGATAGCTCGATGGCGCGTCAGCAACCGGCTGAATTTCAGGTCACACAAGTCATTCAGGGCTGGACCGAAGGGCTGCAACTGATGCGTGAAGGAGCCAAATACCGCTTCTTTATTCCAGCGAATCTGGGCTATGGCCAGATTGGTTCTGGCGATGCAATTGAACCGAACAGCACCCTGATTTTTGATGTCGAACTGCTGGAAGTGATCAATAAATAAAGATGCTTGTGCTGCTCATGCAACCTCATCTTTCAATAAAAGCCAATAAAAAACCCTTTGAGACTCAACGGCTCAAAGGGTTCTTTTATAGGAGCTGAACATCTTTCGCGTTCAGCTCTCAATAATTAAGGTTTTAAATGACGCGGTCTGAAACCAGTGGCCAGCAGACCAAGAGCATAAGCTGCCACGCCCACCACACACAGCAGTAGTACTTCCAGCACACGCATCCATTGCGATACATCACCGTTATACCAGCTCAAGGCGTACCATAAGGCAGCCACCATCACCGCATTGGCCGTGCCAAACTGGAAAAGCAGTTTTTTCCAGTGCCCACCAAAACGGAAAATATCGCGTTTATGCAAATAGAAATACAGCATACCGGCATTGACCAGCGCGGAACCTGAAGATGCCAGTGCCAGCGCCATGTGCTCGGCTTCCCAGTCAATCAGTTTAAACAGCCCAATAAACACCACGTTTAAAATGGCATTGGCTGCCACCGCCATTAAACCGACCCGAACCGGGGTGCGGGTATCCTGCTGGGCATAAAAGCCCGGAGCAAAAACTTTAATCAGCATAAAGGCAATGACCCCGGCACTCATACATTGCAGGGCCAAGGCCGTCATCTGGGTATCTTCCCAGGTGAACTGGCCGCGCTGGAACAGGGCCTGAATAATTGGGGTCGACAGCATAAACAGTGCAATACTGGCAGGCACACCAGCCAGCACAATAATTTTCGCCGCCCAGTCCATCATGCCACGGAATTTTTCCTGATTCTGCTCGGCATGGCGCGCCGACAAGGATGGTAAAATCACCGTACCAATTGCCACCCCAATCAGGCCCAGCGGCAACTCGGTCATCCGTTCGGCACTGTACAGCCACGATACCGAACCATCCTGCATAAATGACGCCCAGATGGTGTTCAGCAACAGGTTAATCTGGGTCACCGACACCCCAAACAGGGCCGGCAGCATCAGCTTCATAATGCGTTCGACGCCTTCATGCTTGAAGTCGATTTTTGGCGGAATCAGCAGCTTTTTACGCCACAATTCCGGAATCTGGATCGCCAGCTGCAAGGCTCCGGCAATAATCACCGCCCAGCCCAAGGCCATAATCGGCTCGGCCATATACGGCGTTAGCCACAGGGCTCCGGCAATCATGGCCAGATTCAGCAACACCGGTGCAAAGGCCGGCGTGGTAAAGGAGCCATAACTGTTTAAGATGCTGCTGGCAAAAGCGGTCAGCGACATAAACAGCAAATAGGGAATGGTCAGGCGGAACATGTCCGTGGCCAGCGCAAATTTTTCCGGATCACTATGGAAACCCGGCGCATAAACGTACATCACCGCCGGCGCCGCCACCATAGCAGCCAGTGTCAGCAGGCTCATCACCGAGGCCAGACAGCCAAACACCCGGCTAATCAGAATCTGCACTTCGGCATGGGTGCGGCTGGTTTTATATTCGGTCAGAACCGGAATAAAGGCCTGGGAAAATGCCCCTTCAGCAAACAGTCGCCTGAAAAAGTTCGGGATACGAAAGGCCACCACAAAGGTATCGAAATCCTTTCCCGCACCAAATACATTTAATAACACAATATCCCGCACCAGTCCCAACACCCGGGACAGCATGGTCATCGCACTGACAATAAAGGTCGATCGCCAAAGCGCCATCGGAACCACCCAAATAAAAATTTAGCCGCTATTGTAAAGAAACCTAAGCACAAGTTTCGTTATGAATTGATGAAGATGCTGCTTCTATCCTGCTGTTGCAGTCACGCAGTAAAGACCGGAACCGGCTCCAGTCAAAATAAGGTCCCGGATCGGTCTTGCGCCCCGGGGCAATATCGGAATGTCCAGCCAGATGACGCTGGATTTTCGGATAGGCCTGCTGCAAGGCCGACACCACTTCCGCCAGTACCTGATACTGGATCGCTTCAAAGGGCAGATCATCACTGCCTTCCAGTTCAATGCCAATGGAATAATCATTACATTCCGGCTTGGCCAGATAACTGGAACGTCCGGCATGCCAGGCGCGGTCATTGAAATTGACACATTGCAGCACTTCGCCGCTACGCAAAATCAGCAGATGCGCCGAGACCTGCATCCCTTCAATGGTCTGAAAGTAAGGATGCGCCGACCAGTCCAGCCGGTTTTGAAAAAACTGTTCGATATAACCGCCGCCAAACTGTGATGGCGGCAAACTGATATTGTGAATCACCACCAGCTGAATTTCGGTCTGCTGCGGACGCTGGTTAAAATTCGGTGAAGGCACCTGCCGCGCACCTTTTAACTGTCCCTGGATGACCTGAAAAGAAGCCGCCTGCTGCATAGAATGATCCTGATATTTTTTTCAGTATAAAAATTTAGCCCATCCTAAAACTTTCAGCTGAAAATCTCAAATCAGACAAAAAAGCCGCGAAAAAGCGCATCGGGCCAGCCGAACAGTGCTAATATATCGCGCAATTTTCATGGGTAAAGAGATAAGGACAGGCAATGAGCATACCACAATCTTTATTGGAGCAATCTATCCAGATCAATATTCAGCAGGCCCTGCAGGAAGATATTGGCGAGGCAGATATTACCGCTTTACTTACCCCGGAAGATGAACAGGCCACCGCCACCATTATCAGCCGTGAAGACATGGTGCTGGCTGGTCAGCCTTGGGTGAATGCCTTAATCCAGCAGTACGATCCAAGCGTTCAGATTGAATGGCTGAAACAGGATGGTGATCGCGTGGCGGCCAATGAAGCCTTTTTAAAGCTGGCCGGTTCTGCACGCAGTTTATTGACCGTGGAGCGCCCTGCCCTTAACTTTGTCCAGACCTTATCGGCCGTGGCCACCAAAACCGCCGAATATGTGAAACAGCTCGAGGGCCTGCACACCAAACTGCTGGATACCCGTAAAACCTTGCCGGGTCTGCGGATTGCACAAAAATATGCGGTCACTGTAGGCGGCGGTCAAAACCATCGTCTGGGGCTGTTTGATGCCTTCCTGATTAAAGAAAACCATATTATGGCTGCTGGCGGTATTGCCCAGGCCATTGCCAAAGCCCATCAAATTGCACCGGGCAAACCGGTGGAAGTAGAAGTTGAAACCTGGGATGAGCTGAATCAGGCTCTGGACGCTCAGGCCGATATCGTGATGCTGGATAACTTTAGCCAGCAACAGATGATTGATGCAGTCAAGCATGTTGCCGGTCGCTGCAAACTGGAAGCATCGGGCAATATCACCATTGCCAACCTGCGTGAAGTGGCCAGCACTGGTGTCGATTATATTTCTATGGGCGCTCTGACCAAAGATGTCAAAGCGGTCGATTTATCCATGCGTTTTAATGCTTAATCGCAATTCGATATTTGTCGATAACGAAAAAAGGTGCCTCATGAGGCACCTTTTTTATTCATTTAGGGTGAGTCGATGGCCGCAAGACTTTAATCATCTGCACGGCCGTCGCCATCACGGTCCTGATTCAGCATGGTGCCATCACCATCACGGTCATTGGCCGTATCACACGCGCTTAAACCAAAGGCGCCCATCGCCAGTAAGATCATCAAGTATTTCATGGTACATCCCTCTTTTTTGCTGTTTTAAAAAAATCACTGCGAGTTTTAGTAAGCCATGAAGCTCGGTTTCAGCATGTTGGTTTTTGTTATGAAGATGAATCTGCGCACAGCCGCTGGTTACGTTTGCTTCAATCACAAAAAAACGCATCCGGAGATGCGTTTTATAAATATATTGTTCTGATCTTGCAGTGTTTACCAGCCCAAGGCCTGTTGCTGCTTTTTGATCAGTTCCTGAATGCCCTGCTCGGCCATTTCCAGCATGGCATTACATTGCAGACGGGTAAATGGTTTATCTTCAGCAGTGCCCTGAATTTCAATAAATTCACCGGCCTGGGTCATCACTACATTCAGGTCAGTCTGGCAGTTTGAATCTTCTTCATAGCACAGGTCCAGCAATACTTCGTCCTGATACATACCCACAGAAATAGCAGCGACCAGACCTTTTAACGGGTCCTGTTTAATTTTTTTGCTTTCCAGCAGTACATTCATGGCATCGACCAGCGCCACCGCTGCACCGGTGATCGCGGCAGTACGGGTACCGCCATCGGCCTGAATTACATCACAGTCAATGGTAATGGTATTTTCACCAAGTTTTTTCAGATCGACCATGGCACGCAGGCTGCGGCCAATTAAGCGCTGGATTTCCTGAGTACGGCCGCTCTGTTTACCCCGTGCCGCTTCACGGTCACTACGCGTATGGGTAGAACGTGGCAACATGCCATATTCTGCAGTTACCCAGCCTTGGCCTTTGCCTTTTAAAAAGCGCGGTACCGAGTTATCAATACTGGCAGTACACAGCACTTTGGTATGACCAAATTCAACCAAGACAGAACCTTCCGCATAACGTGTGTAATTACGGGTAATTTTGACATCACGCAATTGATCTAGGGTACGTTGGTCGATACGCATAAGTTGTCCTTATTTTGACTCAAATAAATTGTCGGCCAGTATAGCAGATGCAAGCGCACAGGTTTTGTCCCCGGGTCGGCTTTTACACAATCTCGCCACAGAAAAGCGGGCCCTGCACAGCCAATGCAACAGCATGGCTGCTGCCCGGGCCGATTCTGCTCTATAATAGCCACAGAGATGAATTTTTAAACAGTATCAGGGATGTGACATGTCGATTCGGGAAGAACGTAAGCAGCAAAGTCGTCAGGCCATTTTAGATGCGGCCCTGACCTTAAGTACTGCCGAGCGCTCTTTTAGCAGCATCAGCTTAAGGGAGATTTCCCGCCATGTCGGGCTGGTGCCAACGGCGTTCTACCGGCATTTTCAGGATATGGATGAACTCGGTGCAGAACTGGTCGATCAGGTGGCGCTGCATTTAAAAAGCATTCTGCATCAGCTGGGTCAGGCCTATTTATATCTGCCCAATGCCAAAACCCGCACCAGCGTTGAACTGTTTTTTCAGGCGGTGGATCAGCATCCGCAGCAATGGATTTTTTTAATTGCCGAGCGTTGGGGCGGCTCGGCCACGGTGCGTCAGGCCATTGCCCGGGAAATCGAGTTTTTAATTGATGATTTTGCCAATGATCTGAAACGGGTCGAAAGCGTGCAGCATTTTGAACATCCGGAAGATTTTAAAGTACTGGCCAATATTTTAATTAACCTGTCCTTTAACTGGGCCATGAGCTGGATTGGCCTCAGTCGCCAGTTTGAAGGTGAGGCCCTAAGCCAGCAGCAGCACCAGTTTACCGAGCAGACCATTATCCAGGTGCAATTACTGTTTCGTGGTATCAGCCATTGGGAACGCCCAAGCACCACAATGCATGAAAACGCAGCACTAAAAAACCCGCTTTAAACAGCGGGTTTTTAACATCATGTTGGGCTTTTATTTGGCTTTACGTTCTTTATCGACCAGGTAATTCACCACCTGAATCACTTTGCCGTTATCGCCCGACACCACATATTTACCATTAACCACCACTGCCGGCACACCGGTCAGCTGGTATTGGCGCGCCAGTTTATTGGCCTGTGCCACTTTAGAGGTAATCGCAAAAGAGTTAAACATGCTGTTGAACTTGGCTTCAGGAATACCGTATTTGACAAAGAATTTGGCCTGGGATTTCTGGTCAAAAATCTGCTGGCCTTTGTCATGAATGGCATGGAATAACGGCAAGTGGGTACGTTTACGGACACCCAGTGCTTCCGACACATAATAGCCGCGCGCATTCATTTCCCAGACCTGGTTCATGGCAGCCGGAGTGCGCACAAAGTTCACATCTTTTGGCAGCTTACGCAGCCAGGCTTGCATATGCGGCTCCAAGGTAAAGCAGTGGCCACAGCCATACCAGAAGAATTCACGGACTTCAATTTTACCCGGCACATCGACTTTGCCCGGATTGGCCAGTACGCGATAGTCTTGGCCTTCAACAAAATTGGCCGCCCATGCGCCACTTGAAATTGCAAACATTGCGGTTGCAAGGCTACCCAAAAGAAACTTTTTCATTGAACTTATTGTCCTCATAAATCGTTATGATTAGCTTATGCGAACACTATAAATCAATTATGCCGTTTTCGTTTTGCTTCTGTGAACTTTTTTACGGCTTTTATCGCTTTTTCCAGAATAAACGCTACACTAAACAGCATAGACTTTTTGAAATCATAATAACTTGATTGAGGTGACACCAATGTCGCAACTGAATGTTGATCCGCAAGAAATTGCCAAATTTGAAGCATTCGCAGCTATATGGTGGGATCAGCATTCTGAGTTCCGCCCTTTGCATCAAATTAACCCGCTCCGTTTAAACTGGATTGATGAACATTCAGGCGGACTGGCTGGCAAAAAAGTGCTGGATGTCGGTTGTGGCGGCGGCATTCTTTCGGAAAGCATGGCGCGCCGTGGTGCCGATGTACTCGGGATTGATATGGGCGAGGCGCCGCTGAATGTGGCACGTTTACATGCCCAGCAGGAAAGCGTCGAAAATATTCAATATCGCCAGATTCCGGTTGAGCAACTGGCAGAAGAACAGGCTGGCCAGTACGATGTGGTGACCTGTATGGAAATGCTGGAGCATGTACCCGATCCAGCCTCAATTATTCAGGCCTGCCAGAAGCTGGTCAAACCGGGCGGCCATGTGTTCTTCTCGACCATTAACCGTAATCCGAAAGCCTATTTATTTGCGATTATTGGCGCGGAATATGTGCTGCGTATGCTGGCCAAAGGCACGCATGATTATCATAAATTTATCAAGCCGTCCGAACTGGCACACGATATTCGCAATGCCGGCCTGAAACTGAAAGATATGACCGGTTTGCACTATAACCCACTGACCAAACGCTACTGGCTGGCGCCCAATGTTGATGTCAACTATATGGTGCATACCCTGAATGAAGGTGGCCAATGAAAGCGGTTTTATTTGACCTCGACGGCACCTTAATTGATACCGCGGCCGACTTTATCCGTATTATTCAAGACATGTGCCGCGATAAAGGCTGTGACCTTGTCGCCGCCGAGCAGATTCGCACCCAGGTCTCTGAAGGCGCACGCGCCATGGTCAAGCTGGTATATCCGGAGCTGGAAGTGGAAGACCCGGTCTTTTTAGGTCATCGCCAGCGCTTTTTAGACCTTTACGGCGCCGATATTGCGGTAGAAACCGACCTGTTTGAAGGCATGTATCCACTGCTAGAGCAGCTGGAACAGCAGCAAATTCCCTGGGGTATTGTCACCAACAAGCCACGCTGGCTCAGTGAAGCGCTGTTAAAAGCCCTGAACCTGACCGAACGCTGTGCGGTACTGGTCTGCCCGGAAGATGTCAGCAAGACCAAACCCGATCCGGAACCGATGTATCTGGCCGCAGCACAGCTGGGACTGGAACCGCAGCAGTGTATTTATGTCGGCGATCATCCACGTGATATTGATGCCGGACGCAATGCCAGCATGTACACCATTCTGGCGGCTTATGGCTATTTACCCTTACAACACAAAGATGACTTAACAGCCTGGCAGGCAGACTGTATAGTGAATAATGTCACAGAATTACATCAGGTCTTGCACCAGATGCTGTCACAGCAACAACAACATTCAATCACTTCATAATTACAGCAAAAAACGGAGGTCGATCATGAAATATTCAGAATATCAACCTCGCCCTGATCTGCTCAAAGATCGCGTGATCCTGATTACAGGTGCGGGCGACGGTATTGGACGTGCAGCCGCGATCAGCTTTGCACTGCACGGCGCAACCGTTGTCCTGCATGGTCGCACCCTGAATAAACTGGAAGTCATCTATGATGAAATTGAAGGTTTAGGCGCACCGCAGCCAGCCATTCTTCCGCTCCAGCTGTCCAGTGCGTCATCGCGTGATTATGAATTGCTGGTCGATACGCTCGACAAGCAGTTTGGCCGTCTGGATGGCATTTTGCACAATGCCGGCATTCTGGGTGAACGGACCGAACTGGTGCATTATCCGGCTGATGTCTGGGATGATGTGATGGCCGTCAACCTGCGTGCACCCTTTGTTATGACCCAGGAACTGCTGCCTTTACTGGAAAAATCGGCACATGCTTCGGTGGTATTTGCCAGTTCGGGCGTCGGTCGTGAAGTACGTGAGCGTTGGGGCGCCTATTCGGTGTCTAAAATTGCCATTGAAGCGGTCAGCAAACTGTTTGCCCAGGAAAATGTACATCCGAATATCCGTTATAACTGCATTAATCCGGGCGCGACCCGCACCGCCATGCGCGCCAAGGCCTATCCGGATGAAGACCCGAAAACCTTGCCGACACCGGAATCAATCATGCCAGCCTATTTATATTTAATGGGCGATGACAGTCTGCACATGAACGGCCAGAGTATTGATGCACAGGACTAATGCCCTCGCTGTGTCCATGAAGGAAGCCCTGTGCTTCCTTTTTTATGCCCATCCATAAAGCTGTAATTGCTCCCACTTTGCGTAAATATACCGGTTTGGGCTTAAGTCGGCTTGAATTTCAGCAAAATTTGCCGATACTAAAGCCCTGTTTCTGATTATCCCGAGATGCCCATGTCTGACTTTAGCAATATCACAGTAACGACCCATGAAGATGGCATGGTGTCTTTATTGATTAATGGTCAAGCCATTTCTGAAAAATACGGCATGAAATTTGAAGCCAGTATTCTCGATGAACTACAGGCACTCGAGACCGGGCAAAACCTGAAACTGTTTGACCAGTTTATCTTTTCGCATACCGATCTGAACTTTGAACATCACTACAGCTATATCACCGGTATTTATAAACAGGCCGAGGACTATGCCGTCTATAAAAACTTTGTCTACCGGATTCTGGTCGATGGCCAAGCCCCGGTCGAGCATGTGATTACCAAACAGGGCCAGCCAATGAGCGCCGAAGATGTACGCGAATTTATTCAGGCGCATATCCAGAAGTCACTGACCGACTATACCGACCTGAAATATGCCTACTAAGCACATGCTTGAATCCAGGACCTGCGGGTCCTTTTTTATGCGCTGCTAAATTTTATACACTACCAGACCATAAATCGTATTTTTAAATCATTTTTATAAAATTATTCGGTTTTTCAAATTGAAACATCCGGCCTATACTGCTACTCAACCGCAATGAATCAATGAAAGGAGCAGCACATGGCCGACCAGCAACGTAAAAATGACATTATCCGTTCCATTGAACACTTACAACTGCCCGCCAGCTTATTGGCTGTACTTGAAGATGGCCAGCAGGCCGAATGTCTGGCCCATGCCATCGACTCCTTGCAGGACTTAAGCCAGCAATGGAACTGACTGCGGGCAGAATCCCGGCAATACGGGCTAGGCTTTTTGCGCCCAATGTTGTATAACCAGTTCACGTGACAACAGATAAGTCTTTCATCATCTGTTACTTTTCCAGCATAATATCCAAAATATCTCTGCTTTCGATAAAGAATTAACGATCTTTCTTCACAGTTTCTCTGCATTTTTTTCGTACAGTAAGACACAGTGAAATAAAAGACGATAAACGAGGTTTTTTCACATGAAAAAGATAGTGACAGTTATGGCGATCTCTTTCAGTGCGTTGCTGGCCAGCGGGATCACTGCGGCTGCACCTCAATTTGACAATCCGGGACGCGGCTATGAACAGTCACGTCAGCACGGTCAGGGCAAAAAACATCGTGAATATCGTGAATCGAAAGAGGTTTATGAAAAACGCCGCCAGCGTGAAGAACGGGGCTATCAGCGTTTACAGCAGCATAAATGGCAAACCGGTTATGTCATGCCGCAGCATTATCGTGGCAATGGCTACAAGGTCGAATATAAAGAGCATAACCTGCCTAAACCGGACCGCAAGCAGCAGTGGTACAAGGTCAATAATGACTATATTCTGGTCAATGCCGATACCCACAGTATTCTTAAAATCCTGTCTTTCTAAGCTGCACTCCAACCGTTTCAGTCTCACTCCTCGGTTGCCCAAACATCGGTTTGGGCTTTTTTATATCGGCAATTCTTTAAGCTGCTATTTTGGCTGTAGGGCAGATGCTAGCCGGCTTTCAGGCTCTCCGCTTTTTCTTCATGATTTTCACAATTCATCTCAATTGCTCTCATCCTTTATCTCAACTTTCTGGTTAATTTGGACGTATTCCAGAGATATACAGTTTGACTCAAAGGTGAGCGTCATGAAAAAAGTATTAACCACCATTGCCCTGTCTTTAAGTGCGTTTATGGCTACTACAGCCATGGCTGCGCCTGATCATCGTGATCATGACCGTCGTGCGGCAACCCACTACAAACATCAGGACAGCCGTTGGGACCGTGATCATAAACGTCCGGTTGTGCGTGTAAATCCGAGCCGTGACTGGCGTGTGGGCCAGACCTTACCGCGTGCCTATGACCAGTCCCGTTATAAAGTCAGTGACCGCGAAGCGCGTCGTTTACCAAACACCGGCCGTTATCAGCAGTGGTACAAAATTAATGGCGATTACGTGATGATCAACGAACGTACCAACCGGATTATTCGCATTATGGGCTAAGGGTTTCGTCTCATTTTCCCTTCCCTCTTTACACCTGAACCACCCCGTTCAGGTGTTTTTTTATTTTTTCAGCTTACGCCCCGGTATTTTTTGATTAGAATCCGCTATAAGACTTTTGCTTGATTGAGACCGGCATGCACCTGAATTCTACCGAAACATCACACAGCACAACTTTGCAATATGTGCACTGGTTTCGACATTCTGCGCCTTATATCAATGCCCATCGCAATAAAACCTTTGTGCTGATGTTTGATGGTGAAGCGGTCCTGCATGACAATTTCCAGCATATTATTCACGATATTGCCCTGCTGCATTCACTGGGTATCCGGCTGGTGCTGGTGCATGGTGCCCGCCCGCAGATTAACCAGAATTTACAGGCCAGCCAGATCGACACCCCGTTTCATCAGCAGCGCCGCATTACCACCCGCGAATCGTTAAGCTGTGTCATGAATGCGGTCGGTTCAATTCGCCTGCAGATTGAAGCCCTGCTGTCGATGGGACTGGCCAACTCGCCGATGTACGGCGCCCGCATTGATGTGGTCTCGGGTAATTTTATTACCGCCAAACCCTATGGTATTCGTGATGGGGTTGATTTCCAGCTGACCGGCGAAGTGCGCAGTGTCGATACCGATGCCATTCAGCGTCATCTGGACAATCATAATATTGTCGTACTCGGCCCGACCGGCTATTCCACAACGGGCGAAGTGTTTAATTTACTGGCTGAAGAAGTCGCCACCAAAACCGCGATTCGCCTGCAAGCTGACAAACTGATTTTCTTGGGCAAACAGCAGGGTTTACTGAATGAACAGGGACAGCTGCAACGTGAAATCCGCCCATCCCAGCTCAATCATTATATTGGTCGGTATCAGGCCAGCCAGCCGGAAATGGCCCTGCATTTACGCGGTGCACAGGATGCTGCCACTCAGGGCGTCAATCGCGTACATCTGATTTCCTATGCCTCTGATGGCGCACTACTGGAAGAGCTGTTTACCCGCGATGGTGCCGGTACCATGATTACCGATGCCCATTATGAAGAAGTGCGCACCGCCAATATTCAGGATGTCGGCGGTCTCATCAGCCTGCTGCGCCCGCTGGAAGAAGAAGGTGTGCTGGTTTACCGTTCGCGGGAACGGCTGGAAAATGAAATTGAACAGTTTGCGGTGATTGAACGTGATGGCACCATTCTGGCCTGTGCGGCGCTGTATCCGCTACCGGTCAGCGACAATGAACTGCGCTCGGCGGAAATTGCCTGCGTGGCGGTACATCCGGCCTATCGTAAATCCAATCGTGGCAGCCAGATTCTGCATTATCTGGAAGATAAAGCCCGTAGCCTTGGTATTCAGCAGCTGTTTATTCTGACCACCCGCACTGCGCACTGGTTTCTGGAACAGGGCTTTGAGCCGGCCAGTGTCGATGACTTACCCAATGCCCGCCAAGCCTTATACAACTACCAGCGTAATTCACTGGTCTGTAAAAAGTCACTCACCTAGTCTGTTCAAGGCCGGCTTTAGCTCAATTTGGCATATGCTTATCTGCAGCTGGCCCAATTGTGCTGCATCTGGTATTAGCAGGAATTAGTATAAGCTTATTCCTGCGCCTTCAATTTAATAAAAATATTTTAAATACAACTACTTAATATTTTAACTTTTAATAGATTATCCATTTTATAAATCAGATTTATGCATAAGATTTGCACATCTTTATTTATCTTTTTTCCTGATTAGAAATTCCTGATTTGTTATTTTTTTCGAAAAAGAAAAATCTTTAAGGTAGCTCTCATTCTCCACTTTTGAATTTTTTTAATTTCCGAGAGCAGGTATTTTCATGAGCAGCCTACGCCGTATTTTTTCAACTCAAAGCGCTATTTTATCTGCCGTGGTGGCGGGTGCCATGTTCATGACTGCCTGTAGCAGCCCCAAAGACGCCGACAACATTACCCTGAATATCGGCTTCCAGAAATACGGCATTTTACCGATTGTCAAAGAGCGCGGTGAACTGGAGCAGGCCCTAAAAGCCCAGGGTGTACAGGTGAAATGGGTAGAATTTCCAGCCGGTCCGCAATTATTGGAAGGTTTAAATGTCGGCAGTGTGGCCTTTGGTGAAGCCGGCGAAGCACCGCCCATTTTTGCCCAAGCGGCCAATTCCAAACTGGTCTATGTGGCCAACCAGCCTAAAGCGCCGCTAGCTGAGGCCTTAATTGTGCCTAAAGATTCGGCCATTCAGTCGGTGCAGGATCTAAAAGGCAAACGCATTGCTCTGAACAAAGGCTCCAATGTGCATTATCTGCTGCTGAAGCTGTTAGCAGCCAACCAGCTTAGCCTGCACGATATTCAAGTGGTGTATTTACCCCCATCCGATGCCCGCGCAGCCTTTGAACGTGGTTCGGTGGATGCCTGGGTGATCTGGGATCCGTTCTTTGCCGCAGCCGAACACCAGATTGGCGCACGGGTCATTGCCACCGGCGAAAATCTGGTCAGCAACCATCAGTTCTATCTGGCGGATCGTCAGTTTGCCGAACAGCATCCGCAGGTTCTAGACACCGTGGTGCAAAGCTTGAACAGCACCACGCAATGGGTGGCCCAGCATCAGGATGAAGCGGCTCAACTGCTGCAAAAACCGACCGGCCTGGATGTCGAGGTCTTAAAAACTTCAATTTCCCGTATGGGCTTTGGCGTACAGGCCATCTCTAGTGACGTGGCCAAAGAACAGCAATATGTAGCTGATGCCTTTTATCAGCAAAAGCTGATTCCACAGCAAATTCAGATTCAGGCGGCCCTGCTGAATACGCAGTCGACACAACAAGAATGAGGAATAAAAGATGCGTAAATTAACAACCTGGGCGCTGCTGGGCATTTCCACGCTGGGACTGGGTCTCAGCGGCTGCCAGAAACCGGAAGCCCACAAGGCGGTAACAGACAACAACTCAACTGAACAGGCGGTGAAAACCATTTCTATTGGCTACCAGAAATCTTCCTTAAATTTACTGGTGGCACGTGATGAAAAACTGCTGGAACAGCAGTTCCCACGAGCCAAAATTGAATGGAAAGAATTTCCGGCCGGACCCCAAATGCTGGAAGCCCTGGCCGTTGGCGCAGTCGATTATGGTTCAGTGGGGAATACCCCGCCCATTTTTGCCCAGGCGGCTGGCAAGGAGCTGAACTATGTCGGCTATGAAGTCTATGCCGACCATTCGCTGGCCTTAGTGGTGCCGCAGCAAAGTGCCATACAGACCCTGCAGGATTTAAAAGGCAAACGTATTGCCCTGCAAAAAGGCTCCAATGCCCATGAATTTCTGGCCAAAGTGCTGGCCAAAGCCAACTTGAACTGGTCAGATATTCAGCCAATCTGGCTGCCACCGGCCGATGCACGTGCTGCCTTTGACAAGCAGTCGATTGATGCCTGGGCCATCTGGGACCCGTTCCTGTCTGCGGCTGAACTGCATGGACAGGCCCGCCCGCTGATCAAGACCGGTGAGTTTGACCAGACCTATTCGTTTTATGTGGCCAATCCCAAATTTATTGCCGCACATCCACAGGCCACCACCGGCTTTCTGACGGCCCTGAATGCCGCGGATCAGTGGATTGTTAAACACCAGTCTCAGGCCCTAGAAATTTATCAGAAAAATACCGGCCTGGACCCGGCGGTCGCCAAAAACGCCTTTGACCGCCGCCTGAAACCATCACCGATTCAAAGCTTAAATCCGACGGTCATTCAGGCTCAGCAGAAAATTGCTGACCAGTTCTATCAGCTCAAGCTGATTCCAAAACCGATTGAGGTCCAGCCCATTGTCTGGACGGCTCCAACTGCAGATTGATGACCGAGTAATCCCATTGAAATAAAGGACGATAATATGAAAATTTTCTGGTTTATTCCCACCCATGGTGACAGCCGCTATTTAGGTACCAGCAAAGGTGGCCGTCAGGTCGATCATGTCTATATGAAACAGATTGCAGTGGCAGTGGACAATTTAGGTTATGAAGGTGTGCTGATTCCAACCGGCCGTTCTTGCGAAGATCCGTGGATTACTGCAGCCAGTTTAATTGATGCGACCCAGAACCTGAAATTTCTGGTGGCCTTGCGTCCAGGCGTGACCACACCAGCCTTAGCAGCGCGTATGGCGGCGACGTTTGACCGTTTATCTGGCGGCCGGGTGTTACTGAATCTGGTCACGGGCGGTGATGAACAGGAACTGAAAGGTGATGGTGTCTATGAAGATCATGCCACGCGTTATCAAACGGCTGCGGAATACACCACCATCTGGCGTGAAATTTTAACCCGCTCGCATACAGGTGAATCGTTCAGCTTCCACGGCGAACGTTTACAGGTCGATGAAGCCAAGCTGCTCTATCCACCAGTCCAGCAACCATATCCACCGCTCTGGTTTGGTGGCTCTTCCGATGCAGCCATTGAGCTGGCCACCGATCAGGTCGACACCTATTTAACCTGGGGCGAACCGCCGGCAGCAGTAAAAGAAAAAATTGAAACGGTACGTGCCAAAGCCGCGGCCAAAGGCCGCAGTCTAAACTATGGCATCCGTCTGCATGTGATTGTACGTGAAACCAATGAAGAAGCCTGGCAAGCAGCCAACGCGCTGATCCAGTATGTCGATGATGCCACCATTGCCGCAGCACAGGCCAAGTTTAAAGCGATGGATTCCGTCGGTCAGCGCCGTATGGCTGAACTGCACAATGGCGATCGCAGCAAACTGGAAGTCTCCCCAAATCTTTGGGCAGGCGTAGGCCTGGTACGTGGTGGAGCCGGTACGGCACTGGTCGGTGACCCTGAAACAGTGGCGGCCCGTATTCAGGAATATGCCGACCTGGGTATTAGTACCTTTATTTTCTCCGGCTATCCGCATCTGGAAGAATCCATCCGTTTTGCCGAACTGGTGTTCCCGCTGTTGCCGCTGGAAACCCGCAAGAAACTGGCACAACCGAATTTGACCGGTCCTTTTGGGGAAATTGTTGCGAATAACTATGTCGCCGCAGACAGCCAGGCGAGCAAACAGCTGAAGGAGCCGGCCTGATGAGTAAAACCATTTCCCTGGAGCAGCTGGCAGAGGCCAAAGTTTCACGTGGAACATCATTTGGGCAGCGGGTGCTGCCCTGGCTGGTGCCATTATTACTGATTGCTTTCTGGCAACTGGCCTCAAGTACCGGCCTGCTGGAAAGCCGGATTTTACCGGCACCAACGGCAGTGGTTAGTGCCTTCTGGGGCTTACTGGTCAGTGGCGAGCTGTGGCAGCACGTTCAGGTCAGTGCCGGACGTGCCCTCCTCGGCTTGTTGATTGGCGGTGGTTTGGGCCTGCTGCTTGGCCTGTTAAATGGCTCCTCCAAAACCGCCTCGACCCTGCTGGATACCACCTTGCAGATGATTCGTAATATTCCGGCTTTGGCGCTGATTCCGCTGGTGATTCTCTGGTTCGGGATTGATGAAACAGCCAAATTATTTCTGGTTGCGATTGGCGTGTTCTTTCCCATTTACATTAATACCTATCATGGCATTCGCTCGGTCGATCCACAGCTGATTGAAATGGGCAAAAGCTACGGCCTGAGCCGCTGGCAACTGTATAAGGAAATTATCTTGCCGGGTGCAATGCCTTCAATTCTGGTTGGACTGCGCTTTTCTTTAGGTCTGGTCTGGGTGCTGCTAATTGTCGCCGAAACCATCTCCGCCCAGTCCGGGATTGGCTATATGACTATGAATGCGCGTGAGTTTTTACAGACCGATATCGTGCTGGTTGGCATCCTGCTGTATGCCCTGCTGGGTAAACTGGCCGACGTACTGGCCGTGGCTTTGGAACGCTATTTACTGCGCTGGCATGCCGGCTACCAGAAATAAGGAGTGAGCGAAGATGAGTAATTTAATTGCTGGCTGGCATGCCGGCTACCAGAAATAAGGAGTGAGCGAAGATGAGTAATTTAATTGCTGGCTTGCATGCCGAGCACAGCAGCCCGAAACTGCGCAGCAATCCGGATATTCAGCCGCAGGCGGTGGCAGGTGCGGAAATCCTGATTGAACAGTTACACAAGTTTTATGGTTCGGTGAAGGTGCTGCAAGACCTGGATCTGCATATTCAGCCGGGCGAATTTCTGGCCATTGTCGGACGCAGTGGCTGTGGCAAAAGCACCCTGCTGCGTTTAATTGCCGATCTGGAAAAACCAAGCTACGGCGAAATTAAATTTAAGTCGGCACGGCATATCCGCGAAGGCATTACCTCGGATGATATCCGGGTGATGTTTCAGGACCCGCGTCTGCTGCCATGGCGCAGCATCGAGCAGAATGTACAGCTTGGTCTGGGCAAAGACCAGTACGCACATGCCAGCGCCCTGCTGGAAAAAGTCGGTCTGAAAGACAAAGCCGGGCTATGGCCCTCGCAACTGTCTGGCGGTCAACGACAACGTACCGCGTTGGTACGTGCCCTGTCGCATCAACCGCGGATTTTATTGCTGGATGAACCTTTAGGTGCACTGGATGCCCTGACCCGTCTGGAAATGCAGAAGCTGATTGAACGGCTCTGGACCGAACAGGGCTTTACTGCCATTTTAGTCACCCATGATGTCAGTGAAGCGGTACAGCTGGCCGACCGGATTATTCTGCTCGATCGTGGTCATATTGCCAAAACCTTTCAGGTCAATTTACCGCGCCCGCGGCAAAAAAGTATTGCCTTTGCCGAACTGGAGCAGCAGGTGCTAGATGCAGTCTTGGCCACATGAGGATTAATTTTGGTCTGAGCCTGCCCCCGCAGCTTTACCCTTAAATTCCGGCTCAATTTAAGGGTAAAACTTCATCTCGGTTTATGAAACTTTTGTGACATAGGCCCGAATAGATGCAGGATTATTTCTATAAACTATGTCTTATATTTTTATTTAAAATAAAAGAATAAAAAATCTTTGAAATCAAGCCTTCAGTTATATTTTTTACCAGACTCAAAAAGTGTGCTTTATAGGGCTTAAATTTAACAATCCTGGGGAAATTATTAGTTAATCTACAAAATTCTGCTGCATTTATCATAATTTGCAATAGACGAGGATGCACAAAACTGATGATTTGACGTACAATTCGTGATTCCCCCTTTTCATTGTTTTTTAATTGCTAATGGAACAAAAAAAGAGTACTCAAAAACGACATCAGTTGCTGAACGCAGCACTCGACGTATTTTCCTTATACGGTTTTAATGGGGCGAGCTTAGATGAAATCGCTCAGATTGCAGAAATGCATAAGTCGAATATTTTCTATTACTATGAAAATAAAGAAGCGTTATATGTAGAAGTGCTGACCACTGTATTACAGAAATGGCTGGCGCCACTGCAAATGCTGGAAGCCGAGCTTGAACCTGAAGAAGCGATCACCAACTACTTATTGCAAAAGATTGAGGTGTCTCGCACCCAGCCAAAAGCTTCACGCCTGTTTGCGCTGGAAGTGATTCAGGGTGCCCCGCATATTCTGGACATCCTGAAAGGTCCGCTGAAAAAACTGGTCAAGCGTAAAGCCAAAGTCATCAGCAACTGGCAGGAACAAGGCAAAATCTCCAAAGATATTGACCCTGAACTGCTGATTCTGAATATTTGGGCCCTGACCCAGAACTATGCAGACTTCGCGACGCAAATGGAAATGGTTACCGGCAAAACCCTGCGCAACCGCAGCATGCAACAGCGCATTATCCAGCATAGCGTGCATCTGATGCTTTACGGTATTGTGCCGCGTCCAGAACTGAATACCGCACCTCCCTCAGAATCAATCGACGATTGAGCATGATTTTGGCATACGACCATAGTTTGCTATGGTCGCCGAACTAAAAACCACCCTGCTGATATAACGACAATAATTTTTTCGCCCCCAGCAACAGATTTTCTTCCCAGTCCAGATGTGCCATATCATTGGCGCCATCAGTAATATATTTGACGGAAATCAGCCGTACATCCAGTTTTTTGCAGACTTTTGCCAGCGCATAGCCTTCCATATCCACCAGATTACAGGCCACTTTCGGTGTGCCGGTTTCAAAGCTGTCACCGGTGCCACAAATGCCGGCCGGTAAATGGGAAAAATGCTGCGGCAAATGAATTTCCGCCGGATGATCGTCATCCATGGGCGTCACTCCGACCTGAAAACCCAACGGTGATACATCCATATCACGCTGCACAAACTGGGTCACTTCTACCAGCTCATGTGCATTAAAATAGGAGCTGCCGGCCGTACCTAAATTTAACAGGGTTTTACAGCCAGTTTTCTGAATCACCTCAAAGGCTTTAAAGGCAGCATTGATCTTGCCAATACCACTGTAATGCACCTCGATGCCGGCCTGCTCAAACAGACCTTTGGATTCACTCGGCAATGCCATAATTAAGGCCAGATCCGACATTATTGCTTCTCTACCACAGTTGCAGGGAGCCACATTAGAAAGCAAAAGACAGAAAAATAAAAGCCATCCCTGAAATGACAGGTCTTCCAACGACTCCACTTTTTTCATATCTATGCAGCTTTTCAGTGCTGGCCGCGCGTTTCAATTTTCATTCGCTCCTGTTGACATCCTCACCCACCTGAAAGGAGGGTGATTCCTACTGCTAGACGCTTATGC
>ERZ1023263.57-NODE-57-length-51434-cov-18.893128_pt1 | contig 51434 bp, 51 predicted proteins | sample MGYA00380461_ERZ1023263 | MGnify/ENA primary metagenome ERZ1023263 (study PRJEB33173, sample SAMEA4830316) | metagenome | study: EMG produced TPA metagenomics assembly of the PRJEB25223 data set...
CGCTGATGGTAGTGTGGGGTTACCCATGTGAGAGTAAGTCATCGCCAGCTCATTAATTCAAAATCCCCCTAGCTTAAATAGCAGGGGGATTTTTTTATGCTTTTAATAAAGCTAAAGAATTATAAGTCCCAGAAAAGTATCTAGGGTCTGTTGACATTTACTGTGCAAAAAAAATAGCGAGAAAGTAGAATTTAATCGCCAAACCAAATCTACTCCTCGCTATGCCTCGTACAATGTTGACTGATCAACACTGGTCTAAGTTAGAAAACATTTTCCGTAATTTTCGTATTTATCTCAAACAAAATCTTCGAAATTTTATTGAAGCTATTCTTTATAGAATCCGTACAGGCTGCCCGTGGCGGGATTTACCTGCTGCCTTCGGAAAGCCAAACTCCATATTCAAGAAATTTTCCCGGTGGTCGAAAGATAATAAGTTATTAAAAATATTTAAGTTAATTTCATCTGATGCTGATCTAGAGTGGGTATTTATTGATACTAGCTATGTGAGGGCTCATCAGCATGCTACAGGAATCAAGGATCAGGCTATCTCAAAAAGTATCGGTGGAAATAGTTCTAAAATTCATTTGGCAGTTGATTCTCATGGGAACCCTGTTCAGTTTTTGATAGAGGATGGTACGACCCATGATGTAAAAGTGGCACCGAAATTAGTTAACAATATAGACCTGCACGAGACAGAAATTCTCTGTGCCGATAAGGGTTATGACTCTGAATCCTTGAGAGAACAGATAGAAAAAACGGGAACTCAAGCTAATATTCCCAAGAAATCCAATACACTTTCAAATAATGATCATGTGGATTGGTATTTTTATAAAATCAGGCATTTAATTGAGAATACTTTTGCTAGATTAAAGCAATTTAGAGGAATTGCCACACGCTATGACAAGCTAAAGCAAAGCTATGAAAATTCTGTTGCCTTAGCTTGTATCTTTATTTGGCTACCATTATGAAATGTCAACAGATCCTAAGCATCATGATCAAATAAATAGAAAGACAAGTATTCGGTCGCAAAAACTGGTCTTTAAATTGTCACTGAATCATCCCAACACTGTCATTTTTTTCTTGTTTGAATGGTTTTCCCCAATTGCTATTTTTAAACTTTATGAAAAAAAGATCTCTTGGTCTTTTTATGGTCGCTGTGTTGGGCTTGAACGGATAATGATTCTGATGAAAAGGCGCAGGTTACGCCTATACCCTCGATCACTGAGTCAACTTTGGTGGCTTTTGCAAAACTGGATGTGGTTACCTATGCAGAAGGACCGGATGCCGGTGAGTATGTGACCGGGGCAGAAGCATTTAAGTTATGTGCAGCTGCGCGATCCGAATAAATTAATTCCCTTCAATATTGTCCATCAGGACACTGCCGAACGTTGGTTAACTGGTGCGGATTTTGATCCGGAATCTATGCAGCGCGCACCGAATGGCGAGATCTGGATTGGGGATGAGTTTGGACCCTATTTACTGCATTTTTCTGCCGACGGTATATTGCTGAGTCCACCAATTCCATTACCGAATCCACTGAATCCGGCGCAAGAGCTGCGTTCACTTCAGAATCAGTTCAATAAAGAACAGCTGAATTTTGTTGAACCACTGGTACAGCGTAGCGGTGGTTTTGAAGGCATGGCGATCTCTCAAGATGGAAAATATCTGTATCCGCTGCTGGAAAAGCCATTACTGAACGATAGTTCTAATCGTTTAATCGTGTCTGAATTTGATTTGGCAAAAAAAGTCTATACCGGCAAATATTATTATTTCCCGTTGCATGCCAGCGCTACCGCGATTGGTGATTTTCAGCTGTATAGCCCGACTGAAGGGATTATTATTGAACGGGATGATAGTGAAAACGATCTACTGGGCTATAAAAAGCTGATTAAAGTCACGCTCAGCACCGCTGGTCAGAATATGCAAAGAGAAGATCTGGTCAATTTGATGGATATTGCCAATCCGGATTTACTCTATGGCACTGCACGAGCGGGAGATATTGCCACAGGTGAGCGTTTTGGTTTTCCCTTTCAAACTATCGAGGATATTGTTATTGAAGGTCCGGACCTGATTACCGTACTGAATGATAATAACTTCCCTGGTTCAAGCGGGCGAAATGCAAATCTGGCCGATGATAATGAAATCATTCAGATCCATTTATCGAAAGCGCTGTTCTAAATTTCTCGGTGATTGAACAAGGCTACCTTGGGTGGCCTTTCTTTATGAAAATCTTTTTGTATATTTTTTAATAAAAGCATGCTATAAAAATTAAAACAGGCATAAAAATTGCTTATAAAATGCGGTATTAAAAAAGGTGGGTAGTATGAAGTTATCAGTGGGATTAAAAGTTGCCAACACACTGTCATTGACACCCCAGTTGCAACAGGCCATTCGTTTACTTCAATTATCAAGTTTAGAGCTTGAGCAAGAAATTCAATTGCAGCTTGATAGTAATCCATTATTAGAGAAAGTTGAAGAACAGGCCGATGTCGAGAGTCTGTCAGCAGCAGATGTAGATCGTGATCAAAAAGATTTAACCAATGAATTGAATGCTGATCATCTGCCAGATGATTTACCGGTCGATACGGACTGGGATGATGTATATACCCATCAACCGACCAGTTTAGGTATGCCAGAATATGAAGAGCGTGAAGATAACCGTCAGGGGGTGCTGGGTCTAAAAGAACATATGCTGGAGCAGATCAACCTGCTGCATTTTTCAAAAATTGACCAGCTGATTGCCTACTGTATTATTGATTCTCTAGATGATAAGGGTTTTCTGGAAAGTGATATCAGCGAGATTACTGCTTCGGTCCAGCATCTGCTTGATTCCATGGATTATGAGGATAGCATCGAAGAAGACGAAGTGCTGGTGGTGTTGAAGCATATCCAAAGGCTGGAGCCGGTGGGTGTCGGCTCACGTCATTTGGCGGAATGTCTGTTGATTCAGTTGGAGAGTCTGCCAGCAAATACACCATGTCGCCAAGATGCTATGCAGCTGATGACTCATTATGAGTTATTAATCAGCAATGAAATTCCAAAATTACTCAAACAAACCGGTTTGAATACCGATCAGCTGAAATGTGCGGTGGAATTGCTGAAAACCCTGAAACCGCATCCCGGTATGGAATTTGAAGATAATGAGTCGGATTATCAGATTCCAGATGTGGTGGTAATGAAGAAAAATGACAGCTGGCAAGTGCAGCTGAATCCGGATGTGATGCCAAAGCTCCGGGTCAATTCGTTTTATGCCAACATGATTCGTCGCGCCGATCAGAGTGATGACAATCAGTATTTACGTAACCAGATGCTGGAAGCCAAGAACTTTATCAAGAGTATTGATGAACGTCATAAAACCTTGCTGAAAGTCGCAACCTGTATCGTTGAACATCAGCGTACTTTTCTGGAAATTGGTGCTGAAGGGATGAAGCCTTTGGTACTACGCAATATTGCCGAAGAGGTCGAGTTGCATGAATCTACCGTATCACGGGTGACCACCAATAAATATATGTTGACCCCACGTGGCCTGTTTGAATTGAAATATTTCTTTTCAAGTCATGTTGGTACGACATCAGGTGGTGAGGCCTCATCAACAGCCATTCGTGCCAAGATCAAAAAACTGATTGCTGACGAAAACCTGCGTAAACCTTTGTCAGATAACGCGATTGCCAATATTTTAAAAGAAGAGGGAATTGATGTGGCGCGACGTACGGTTGCAAAATATCGCGAATCTTTACATATTCCATCTTCTTCTGAAAGAAAAGTCTTGATCTAGTTTTGAAAACCTGTCTATTCTAGAGATTCATTATGACAGCATAATGAATCTTTTTTTCTATGAGGATAAGTCAAAATGATTGCATGAAGGTATCACTGAGCAGCAGTTCTGGTCCTGTACGTAAATCATTTTGATGATGACTCGTCTAATCCTAACGAAGGTGAGGGATAGAATTATGCAAATAACAATTCGTGGCCATCATTTATCAATTACACCTGCAATTGAAGAAAATATAAAAGCAAAGTTTGCGCAAATGACCAAACATCTGGATCAGGTCAATAGTATGCAGGTGAAGCTCAGTAAAGATCATCAGATTGACAAACATTCTAAAAAAGGCAGTGCCAATCATATCGCTGAAGCGATTATCCGTTTACCTGGAACGGAGCTGTTTGCTCAGGCCTGTGCTGATGATATGTATACGTCGATTAAGAAAATGTCAGAAAAATTAAAACGTCAATTAGACAAGCATCGCAAAATGCAGCTGGTTTACCAGCCTGTCGCGATTTAGCTGCAATAATTGGCAAAAAGAGGTTTTTTTAAAAACCTCTTTTTTTATATATATAATGTATAGGATTAATGAATTATTTTTTCTATTTATAGTAAAATGACAGGTTTTTACACCGTTGGTCCTATAAGAGGTCTTTGTGATGAATAGTGAACAGCTCACTGAAATTTTAAAAGCTGCTTTTCCAGAGGCTGAAGTTGCTGTAAGTGGGCAAGGCGGCAAGTTTGATCTGCGTATTGTCGATGATCTGTTTGAAGGCAAACGTCTTGTTGCACGTCAACAGGCAGTCTATGCACCGATCAATACCTATATTGCCAGCGGTGAAGTTCATGCGGTGACAATTAAAGCAATGACCAAAGAAGAATGGCGTAAAGCAAGCTTATTCGGAGCTTAATAAATTAATGGATAAATTTTTAATTCAGGGCGGTATTAAGCTCGAAGGTGAAGTGCGCATTTCTGGTGCTAAAAATGCTGCATTGCCGTTATTGGCTGCCATGATTTTGGCAGATTCACCCATTACATTAACCAACGTCCCAAATCTGAAAGATGTAAATACATTGGTTAAGCTGATTGCGGGTCTTGGGATCACCATGAGTTATGAAGGTGATACGGTTGTTGCAGATACCTCAACGCTGAACAATCAATTTGCACCTTATGAACTCGTTAAAACCATGCGTGCCTCTATTTTGGTGCTTGGTCCACTTTTGGCGCGCTATGGTAGTGCACAAGTATCATTACCAGGTGGTTGTGCGATTGGTTCGCGTCCAGTCGATCAGCATTTAAAAGCATTAGAAGCTTTGGGTGCTGAAATTGAAGTTGAAGCGGGTTATGTGCATGCCAAAGTCGATGGTCGTTTAAAAGGCGGCGAAGTGGTCTTTGATATGGTCACGGTGGGTGGTACTGAAAATATCCTGATGGCTGCAGTACTCGCAGAAGGCGTGACCACCATTCGCAATGCAGCACGTGAACCTGAAATCACCGATCTTGCCCAAATGCTCATCAAAATGGGTGCCAAGATCGAAGGCCTAGATACCGATACCTTAGTGGTAACTGGTGTTGAAAGCCTGCATGGTTGTGAATATGCTGTGGTCGCCGATCGTATTGAAACAGGGTCTTATTTGGCTGCTGCGGCAATGACGGGCGGTAAAGTCAAAACCACGCATACAGATCCAAGTTTGCTGGAAGCCGTGCTGGATAAATTTGAAGAGATGGGGGCTGAAGTCACCCGTGGCGATGACTGGATTGAACTGGATATGATGGGCAAGCGCCCTAAAGCCGTGAGTTTCAGAACCTTACCACATCCTGAATTTCCAACAGACATGCAAGCACAGTTAATGGCGGTGAATGCGATTGGACGCGGTTTTGCTACCATTTCGGAAACTATTTTTGAAAACCGTTTTATGCATGTCCCTGAATTGGCGCGTATGGGGGCCAATATTCAGGTCGAAGGTAATGATGCAGTTGTAACAGGTGTGGAAAAACTTTCTGCTGCACCTGTTATGGCAACAGATTTACGTGCTTCTTTCTCTTTGGTGCTGGCGGCTTTGGCAGCAGAAGGAGAAACATTGATTGACCGTATTTATCATATTGACCGCGGTTATGAAGATGTCGAAGTAAAGTTACAAGGTTTAGGTGCCCAGATTAAGCGAGTAAGTTAATGAGCGATATGAGAAACGATGATCCAAATTTTGACGTAATGGGCAATTTTGATCATGGTTTAACTTTAGCATTAAGTAAGGGACGTATTTTAAAAGAGACCCTACCATTGCTGGAAACTGCAGGTATTAATTTACTTGAAGATCCAGATAAATCGCGTAAATTGATTTTTCCAACCACGCATAAGCAGGTACGTATTTTAATTTTACGTGCCTCTGATGTACCGACGTATGTTGAAAATGGTGCAGCAGATATTGGGGTTGCAGGTAAAGATGTCCTGATGGAACATGGTGCACAAAATGTCTATGAACCATTGGATTTAAAAATTGCCAACTGTAAGCTGATGACTGCAGGTAAAGTGGGGATGGAACGTCCGAAAGGTCGTTTAAAAATTGCCACCAAGTATGTGAATTTGACCCGTCAATACTATGCAAGTTTAGGCGAGCAGGTCGATGTCATTAAGCTGTATGGTTCAATGGAACTTGCACCACTGGTGGGTTTAGGTGATTACATTGTTGACGTTGTGGATACAGGTAATACATTGCGTGCCAATGGTTTAGAACCACTGGAAGAAATTTGCAAAGTATCTTCACGTTTAATTGTCAACAAAGCCAGCTTTAAACGTAAGCAAGCCTTGTTAAATCCAATTCTGGCACAGTTGGAACAGGCTGTGGAAGAAAGAGAACAAGCGAAAAAAGCTTAATTTGCACCCATCAAAAACCGTCCTGAATAGGGCGGTTTTTTACGTTGAGATCAGACAATATTATTGAGACACTGTTGAAGGCAGGGTCATGCAATAAGACTCAACTTGAATGAGTGAATTAGAGCTATCGAAGGTATAAATATCACACGCACTGATGTGAGTGACTGCATCGGGCGAGATCAACTGAGCCGTCCCTTGAATGACACAGAGGTTGCCAGTTTGAACTTCTTTCAGGATCTGGAAATGATGTTCGGTCATTTTAAAATAATGCTGGATCTGTTGGCAGTGTTGCGTGACCTCTTGCACACCAACCAGTCGTTGCTGCCCGACAATCTCCCAAATGATATGTTCTGAAAAACAATCCAATATGGTCGTGAATTGTCCTAAGGAGAATGATTTCGCAATTTGAAGCTGGTTCATAGATGCTCCCTGGTTCGCATGGTTTGACGCTCTTGAGCAGGTCTGGCGAAGCGAGAATGATTCACTGATAGTTTGGCACAAGTGCCTTTTGATCAGCATCGGATTTTTTGACAGCGATTTTCAATAAAACCCATGCAAATGTTGTAGAACAGTTAACCACAAAGTGCTTGGAAACAGGTAAACTAAAGCTTCCATTTCATTTTTATGTGGATAAATTGATGCGACGTTTATCGACTCAAGATCAAAACTTCAAGCAAGCATTTGCAGACTTGCTGGCGTTTGAAACCGTGAGTGATCCTGAACTTTTAAAAACCGTAGACCAAATCATCGCAGACGTACGTCAGCATGGTGATGCTCATGTTCTTAAACTTACTCAGCAGTTCGATCGACATCCAGCGCATCAATTTTCAGATCTCGAACTGACTCAAGCAGAATTGAAAACAGCGTTTGATGGTTTAACGACAGAAGTGCGTGAAGCATTAGAATTGGCTGCGAATCGTATTCGTGAATTTCACCAGGCGCAAAAGCAGGATGGCTGGACCTATGTCGATGCCTTGGGAAATACCTTGGGTCAGAAAGTCACGCCACTGGACCGCGTGGGCATTTACGTGCCGGGTGGTCTGGCATCTTATCCATCTTCAGTACTCATGAATGCAGTGCCCGCGCATGTCGCGGGTGTGCCTGAAATTATCATGGTGGTTCCGGCGCCGAATGGTGAGTTGAATCCACTGGTGCTGGCGGCGGCCTATTTAGCGGGCGTGACACGTCTGTTTACCATTGGTGGTGCACAAGCGGTCGCGGCGCTGGCCTATGGTACAGAAACCATTCCATCGGTCGACAAAATTACCGGTCCAGGTAACCGTTTTGTCGCAGCAGCAAAACGTGCGGTATTTGGTCAAGTCGGTATTGATATGATTGCCGGCCCATCGGAAATTCTGGTCTATGCCGAAGGTGAGAATAATGCAGAGTGGCTGGCGATGGATTTATTGTCGCAAGCCGAGCACGACACCGTCGCGCAAGCAGTATTCATTACACCGGATGAGGAATTATTGAATGCTGTTGATGCCTGGATTGAAAAGCACCTAGAAGCATTGCCAAAAGCTGAGATCGCCCGTACCTCGATTGAAAACCGTGGTGCATTGGTATTGGTGAAGGGTCGTCAGGAAGCAATTGAGTTGATCAATCAGGTGGCACCTGAACACCTGGAATTATGCATGGATGATCCGCAAGTGATGGCAGAAGATATTCGTCATGCCGGGGCAATCTTTATGGGGCGTTATACCCCTGAAGCGATTGGAGATTACTGTGCCGGTCCAAACCACGTATTGCCAACTTCCGGCACTGCGCGTTTCTCATCACCGCTGGGTGTATATGATTTCCAGAAACGTTCTAGCCTGATAATGTGTTCGCAAGAAGGGGTGAAAACTCTGGCCAAAACTGCGGATGTACTGGCAAAGCAAGAGAACCTGGATGCGCATGCGAGATCAGCACGTTATCGTTATCAGTAATTAAAGAAATAGAAAACCTCTCCCTAGCCCTCACTTGCGCTTCATTTTAAAGCAGTGCTTTAAAACTTGCTCAGGAGAGGGAACTTTGAGAATTTAAAAATGAATATCACCACAGAACAAATGCGTTTCTGGAGTCCGGCAGTACGTGAATTAGAACCGTACGTACCGGGCGAACAACCAAAAATCCAGAATTTACTTAAACTGAATACCAATGAAAACCCGTATCCGCCATCGCCAAAAGTGGTGGAAGCGGTGCAGAAAGTGCTGGAAAACTCGGCGGATGCGTTACGTTTGTATCCAGATCCGGATGCCTCCGAGTTAAAACAGGCCATTGCCAAACAGCAGCAGGTGCCGGTCGAGCAGGTCTTTGTCGGCAATGGTTCTGATGAAGTGCTGGCGCATATTTTTAAAGCCTTCTTTGTCCAGGACTTGCCGCTGTTGTATCCGGATATTACCTATAGTTTCTACCCGGTCTATAGCCAGTTTTTTGGGGTCAATACCCAGGTCATCCCTCTAAATGACAATTTTGAAATTGTGGTGGATGATTATAAGCAGCCAAATGGCGGCATTATTATTACCAATCCGAATGCACCAACCAGTATTGATATGGGCCTGGCTGCCATTGAGGAAGTGCTTCAAGCCAATCCAAACTCAGTTGTGGTGATTGATGAGGCCTATGTGGACTTTGGTGCTGAATCTGCGGTCAGCCTGGTGGAAAAATACGAGAATTTAGTGGTATGCCAAACTACGTCTAAATCGCGTTCTTTGGCCGGATTGCGAGTTGGTTTTGCGATTGCCCAGCCACATTTAATTGCTGCGCTGGAAGCGGTAAAAAACAGTTTTAACTCTTATCCGATGGATCGTTTCGCGATTGCGGCAGCGGTGGCGTCTTTTGAAGATCAGGAATACTTTGAAGTGCAGAATCAGAAAGTAATTGCGAGTCGTGAAACACTGGTGGCACAGCTGGCTAAGCTGGGTTTTAAGGTATTGCCATCGAGTGCCAACTTTATTTTTGCGTCACTGCCAAGTAAAGATGCGGGTGAATTGGCAGCTGAATTGCGCGAACGTGGCATCATTGTGCGTTATTTTAACAAGCCACGGATTAACCAATTCCTTCGGATCACCATCGGTACCGATGAACAAAACCAGCGTTTAGTGGATACTTTGAAAAACGAGATTTTGGCTTAAGTAAATCCACCCTAACCCTCCTTTGATAAAGGAGACTCTTCCCTCTAGAAAAGGTGAGAAACAATGGTTCTCAAGGGGAGGGGTTCATAAAAAAGCGACTCAATTGAGTCGCTTTTTATTTATTCAGGTGTGTACCAGGTATTGAGTAAATCCAGCATCGCCGAAACCTTATCAAAACATTCCTGATATTCTGCATCACAATCAGAGGCAATGGTAATACCACCGCCGGCCCATAACGAAACTTCGTGTTGGTATTTTTGAATCGAGCGAATCAGAATATTCCAGGAACCAGTACCATCAAAATTAAAATAACCCATTGATCCGCAATAGGCCCCGCGTGGTGCGCCTTCGAGTTCATCAATAATCTGCATGGCGCGAATTTTAGGGGCGCCAGTAATCGAGCCGCCCGGAAGTGCAGATAGCAATACATCCAGTGGATTGATTTCTGCTTTTAACGTCGCAGTGATTTCACTCACCATATGATGCACTTGTTTAAATGATTCAATATTAAATAACTTCGGCGTTTTTACTGAACCGGTTTCAGCATAGACACTCAGATCATTGCGCAGTAAATCGACGATCATCACATTTTCAGCCTGATCTTTTTCAGAATTTTTTAAGGTCTGTTTAGATTGCTCATCTAATATTGGGTCTGTATAACGTGGCATGGTGCCTTTAATGGGTTTGGTGAGGAGTTGCCGATGAGGCAGAAAATCAATAAATAATTCAGGTGAACAGCTAAGTAATTCAAAGTCATTTATTTTTAAATAACCGGCATAAGGAGCATGGGTTAGCGCCCAGAAATCTGCAGCGGTATCTAATAATAATCCTTCCGCAGAACCTTTAAATTCCTGGGTTAAATTAATCTGATAACAATCACCTGCAACAATATAATCCTGGACTTGATTAAAGGCCTGTTGATATTCAGTTTTATTCCAGCGTGCGGTACAGGCCTGAGTTAATTTAAATGAATTCTCCTGTTTTTGAGCCAACAAATTTTGAATATAAGTCAATAAAAATTCGGCTTGCTGCTCATCGCTGGTGAAATACCAGTGCCCATTTTCCAGAGTTAGAAAACTGTGAAATTGTCCTAGAAATAAACACGGTTGAGCTTTGCTTTGAGTATGAATGTGCTGTTGGGCGGCATAATCGTAGCTGATAAAACCGATCAGCCCGCCTTTAAAATAACTGTCGCCAATACAAACAGTTGCCTGCAAAAATTCATCTAAAGAAGGCGCTGCTGTTTCTTCAAGATAATCATTAAAACTGTGCTGCTTAAAATACTGCCATTTATTTTGTTGAATAAGGTAGTAATGTTTTGCCGATAAGCCAATAATCGGTTGGCCATTATTTTCTAAATAAACAAGATGTGAGAGTGAACCCAGCGCTTTTAAAATTTCTGCTGGGGTATAGGGTGATTCACAAAGTACTTGTTTGTAGAAAGATGAGGTGGCCATAAATTTGGAGAAAATCAACAATAAATATCTATTTTACCTGATTCTGCGCCAAGAAAATGCTTATGACCGTTTATCGGTAAGCTGAAAAATATGATCAATAGCAGTTGAACAAAATTTGACAGGGGGATAACTTTGTTAGTGCTATCCAGCCGCACAAGGAAATACGTAGCAGGTTGCTAAAAACAAATAATCAGCCTGCTGCACAAGAGTGGTAACAATCAAAAAAATAATACTCTTGGGAGAGTAAATATGAAAACATTTACTAAACTAGCTTTAGTATCTTCAATGGCTTTAAGTGCAAATGCATTTGCAATGCAGGCAATGGATGATTCAGCACTTAGCGCGACCACAGGTCAAGATGGTTTATCGATTGGTATCGGTATTTCAAAAATTGAAATTGAAAAGCTCTTTATCCATGATAATGATGGTTTAGATGGTACCCTTGATAATGCTGGTGCGATTGTTATTCAAGGGAACGGTAAATCAATCCTGGATGACCAGGGTAATGAAACAAATGCTGTGAAAAATCAGGGTGTCGTGATTGGTGCTAACTATGATGATGATGGCGCTTATCTCCTTGCATCTCGTAACCTGGCTGATTTAACAATTGACTCCGACGCCGGTGCAGGTAATGGCAATACCGCCTTTATTAATATTGCAGCTCAAGTATCTGGTCTGGATATTAAAATTGGTGAAATTGGTGTAACCGCTTCAGGTACACAAGATCCTGCAAGCACAACATCAACACTTCGCCGTGGTGGTACCGCGGGCAACTATAATGCCATTTTATCTGGATTAGAGCTAAAAACAGGTAAGATGGATGCGAATATTCAGTTAGGTGCTGCACCGCAAGGCGCAATGGTAAAACTGAAATCAACTATGGTGGGTGGTTTAGAAATTAAGAATTTAGGTATTTTGGATAATTCCACTAAAGGAAAAGCAGTTGGTAGTGTAGATGTTGGTGGTACAGCAACAGCTGTGTCAACAAAGGAAGCGGGTGAAATCTTTATTGAAAGCATTAAAATTACCGATGCAAATGGTAAAAATTTAAAATTAGATCAAAATATTCAAGTATTTAACAATGCATATGTTGGTGGAAGTGATACCGTTGGTAAAGCAGCGCATATTCGTATTGTAAGTAATGACACTGGTTCGGCAAAAGACCAATATATCAAAGGTATTCATTTAGGTAGTCGTAATGCTGCGTCTATTGGTGATATGGAAGTTCAAGGTCTTCAAACCTACTATAGTACTTCTCAGGGTAGCTATACTAAAGGTGCTGTTATCACCATCTCTGGTCACTAATTTAAACACCGAAAAAGCGCGTGAATTCACGCGCTTTTTTTTACAAATAAACTCATAAGTACGCAAAAATATAAAAAAATACTGTTTTTTTTCTAAAAAAAAGGTATCTTGCTAAATACATGGAAGTAGAGTTCTTACTCTAAAAATAAAAAATGAACTGGCAGAGCTGCCTGGAACTTGAAAAGTAAAAAATTATGTTAGAGATCGCATTAGGCTCGGCATTGATGTATTACGCTGCCACACAAGCCTTCGACTTAAAGGAACAACATCCGGAAACCGTACGCTATACGGAAACACTGGATTCCCGCAATTCTTCTTTTACCCGTATGCATCGTGAGCCTGTACGTATTCAACCTGCTTTACAAGATCAATTCCGGGGAATTGTACGTCAGGCCTATGACTATAGCTGTGGATCGGCTGCTTTAACCACACTGTTAAATGGTTATGTCGGCACCCGATTGACAGAGCAGCAGACCATGAGCGGTTTGCTACGTTATGGGGAATATGAGCGCATTATTGAACGGCGCAGCTTCTCTTTACTGGATATGAAACGTTTTGTTGCTGCCCTAGGCATAGAAAGTGGCGGCTATCGCGGGGAATTTGCAGATCTGGTCAAGCAGGGACAGCCCGCAATTGTGCCTATTTCTTATGCGGGGTTTAAGCATTTTGTGGTGTATAAGGCCTATAAGGATGGCCGGGTTTATGTGGCCGATCCGGCTCTGGGCAATATCAGTTTTGATGAGCAGCGTTTTAAAGAGGTGTGGGAAAACAATACCTTGTTCCTGATTAATGTGGCGCCTGAATATCGTAAAGACTTCCTGGCTTTACAGGATAGTGATATGCGCCATGTTGAAGATGCCACTGTTAACCATCATGCCTTTGTCAATATTCAATATCCGCAATTCTATATGGACAAAATTGCTGATAAAGCCTCGACCATTCGTTTAGAACGAAACATGAATCCTGAGTCAGAGAATTTCGGCGAACATCAGTACAACTTTTTAAGACTCTATTAGACCTCTTTCATAAATCATTTTTTGCTCAGCTCCAAGTTGTAGATTCCAGCGATTAAATTGAATCTCAAACCAAGCCTTTTACCTCTATTTCGATAACGCTCAGCAAGGATTTTGAAGGTTTTCAGGCTGCCAAATACATGCTCAATTCCGATTCTTCTTTTATTGATTTCTTGATTATAGATTTTCAATTCAGGATACAATTTACAGTGTCTTTTGGCTTTTAATGGCAACAGGCTATTCGGATACAACACATAAATCCCCTGATAGCCTTTATCTGCAAGGATAAAAGCCCCAAAAGGAATCTGGTTTAAATTGCGTTTGAACAACTCGAAATCATGCACTGCACCGCGACTGGTACATAAACTCAGAATTTGCTGAGTTTTGTAGTGAATCATGGCCTGTACTTTAAAGGTATGGGTCTTTTTCTTGCCGCTATAGCTTTTCTTCTGTTTTTTTAGGCCTTTGGATTGGAATTTCCGTGGCATCCACGATCACAACATTCCAGTCGATGCCTTCGCCCTCGGGTAAATCTTTGGGTAAATTAAACAGATTGGACCGAATCAGGCAGTCTTCAACATGACGGACAATTCTTGAGGCTGTGGGCTCTGAAACCCCGTAACTCGTCGCAACGTGAAATAAGGTTCGGTATTCCCGCCAATAGCTCAGACAGAGCAGAACCTGATCCTCCAGGCTTAACTTGGGCGGTCTGCCTTTGGCAGAGACATGCTTCTGCAATTGCTCAACCATCAAATAGAAAGTTGACCATGAGATGCCTGTGTATCGCTTGAACTGAGGATCAGAAAGCTTGTTTGAATCGATGTATTTCATCCGCAGATTATGCACGAATGCTAAGAAATCCGGAGTGCAAATATTAACCAAAAAGAAGATCGTTTTTTGATTTATGAAAGAGATCTATTATAAAAGTAAATAAATATTTACTTTAAAAACGAAAAAAAATTAAAAATTGGAAGGGAAGAAGATGAAATCTAAATGGATGAATAAAACCGTATTGGCTATCAGTATCCAAATGGTCTGGGGAGCAGCTGCTTATGCTGCAGAAGAGCCACAGTTAGGACAATATGAAGCAGTAGAAGAGCAGCAGCTTGCGTCAGAAGCCACAGCTCCAGCAGAAAACTCAAGCCCTGAAGAAGTTAGCGCTGAAGCAGTTGCTGAGGCCAATATTGAAACAGCAACAGCGACTGCACCGAGTGCTGAGCAGGCTGCATCAACTGCGTTACAGCAGCAGGAAGGGGATGCCACCAAAGAAGCCAATCTGGAAGAAGTCTTTACCTCCAATGAACGCCAATATTCCTTAATCAAAAAAGGCAATATCTCATCTTATTACGATATTGATTATACCTATTATCGTGATACGCAAATTGATATGGAAATGGCGCAAGGCCAAATCTATCAGTTGCGTGTTCAGGAAAATGCATCGCATGCATTGACCAACACCTTCACCGTTCAATATGGATTATTGGATAACCTGACCTTAACCGCCTCTTTACCTTTGGTGGCCAAGACCGATCAATTAAAAGATGCGAATACCGCGGGTCTGGGAGATATTTCTTTAGGCGCACGCTGGGAACCTTTCCCTTTAAAAGCCGGCCGTTTGCCACTAATTTTATTCGGAAATCTTTCGACCAAAACCGGTGATAGCCCGTATGAAATTAATAGCACTACCGAACTTGCGACCGGTAAGGGCTATTATTCTGCAGGGATTGGAGCCAGTACGCGTAAATATATCGACCCAGTGGTGTTATTCGCTTCGGTCTCCGCCAATTATGGTTTTAAAGAGTCGGGCTTAAACCAAGTTCGTGGCCCACGTATTATTGAGGAATTTGAGCCGGGCATTAGTGGTGGTTTCGCCTTTGGTTTTGCCTATTCCTTTAACTACGATGTTTCAATGACCATGTCGTATCAGCAGAGTTTTAATACTGGCGCTGAATTCCTCTATCACACCGGCGAAAGCTATTCTCCGGCCGATCAGACCAGTTCTACCCTGGCCATTTCTTTAGGGGTGCGCGTTTCTCCTGAAACGATTGTCAATGGTACTGTTGGTATTGGTTTGACAGAAGATGCACCGGATGTGTCTTTAGGTCTGTCTTTCCCACTCGATATTCTGGGCTTTGGTAAGAAACTTCGCTAAGAGGCTGGTCGTATGAAAATAATTCGACTTCGCCCGTTAGTGTCTGCGCTGATCTTATCGGGCTGTTCGAGTGCTGTTTTTGCACAATTGGGACAAAACCTGTCTGTCGATATCCGTTCCCTGACCATGGGCAACGCGGTCACGGCAGATCCACCGGGCATTAGTGCCATCCATTTTAACCCGGCAGCCTTAACCAAAATTGAAGGCTTGCAAACCGATGTACAAGGGGTGCTGGCGCACTTTGATGTACAGCGTGAGTTTTCTGCGCCAGCCGACTATAACGTATTTGGTTATTCCGATGATCCACTGGTCTGTCATGATGGACCGGAAATTCTGGCTGACTTTTGTACCGACTTTAAAGGTGAAGTATCGGGTGATGTGGAATATGCATCGCTGTATGTGCCGGTACTGAAAAAGTTTGTTGATCTGGGTGAAGGCATGCCACTGGCCGCACCAACAGCAGGGATTGCCTACAATCCGCCGGGGTCTAAAACCACCTTTGCTACTGCGATGTATGCGCCGTTAATTGCCGGTTTTGGTGCTGAAGATGGCAACCCAGGTAACTTCATGGGGCAGCAGGTGGCACTGGAACGGATTACCTATCTGTCACCGTCAATTGCCTATCAGGTCAATGATGAGCTATCGGTCGGGGCATCGGTGGGAATGTCCTACCAGGCCATTGCCATGAATACCGACTTGCGTTTCCCGAATGACCTGATCGGGATGCTGCGGATGATTGATGAAGTCGTCTGTACCCCGTTTAAAGAAAACTCCGATATTATTACCGATATTCTGTTGCTGGGGATTTGTAACGCACAGGAAGGCATGAATCCGTTTGGTCGTTTTGGACAAATGGATCTGGCCGTCGAGCAAAGTCTGAGCCCAAGCTATAACCTCGGGGTGTTATGGGAGCCACGTGAAGATTTCAGCTTTGGTATGGTCTATCAAAGCTCCGCCAAAATGCGGCTCAAAGGTAAATATCATATTGATAATGCCAAGGCGCCGAGTGAGCTGATTAAAGGCTTGATGTCTTCCCCAACCGGGCAAATTTTGGCGGCAATTTTAGGCTTCCCGAACTATATTCCGGCCAGTGAGTCAGGGCTGGTGGCGATGGATTTTGAATATCCAGCGCATTTCCAGGCCGGGATTAAATACAAGGTAATGCCAGATTTACAGGTGAACTTTGATGTCGGCTGGACCGATTATGCTGCTTGGGACAAGTTCAAGTTTGAATTTGACCGCCAGATTTCTGCCCTGAAAATTGCCAAATTATTGTCTGAACATGTCTCTGACAGCTCACTGGCCTTGCCGATGGGCTTCCAGTCACCATGGAGTTGGGGCATCGGGATTGAATATTCTGCTACCGACCGTTTAAAGCTGCGTGCCGGTTATGAACCACGAACCAGTGCGATTCCAGATGACAAGCGTAATACCATGGTACCCATTAATAATGCACGTCTGTTTGGTTTAGGTGTGGGCTATCGTTTTGATGCCGATACTGACCTGGATTTATCGATCGGCTTTCTGCAAAGCCGGGACAAAATTCCAGCCAATACCAGTAGCCTAGCCAACAAAGAAGGGGTGAATAACTTATTACTCAACCCGTATGCGGGACTGAATGTCAAAACCGCTAGCAACATTACAATTTTAGGTCTGAGCTATAGAACACGATGGTAAAAGTGACAAAGCGTTTATCTGGCTTGATTTGCCTGTCTTCACTCTGGGCGCTGTCTTTGGGCTCGGCCAGTGTAAGTTATGCCAATGAGTTTTATACCATTATTGGCCCGGATGGCCGGCCGATGGTGGTACAGCGCAAGGCCGAAACCCGGCCGGCCGCGAAAAAAGAAGCTGTGCCGGTAAACAAAACGCAGGCACAAAGTAGAGCATCGTCTGCTTTGAATCCGGCGCAGCCGCAAGCGCAAATTCCCGTTTCTGAACCTGTCAGAGCTCCTGCTGTTGCAGTCGTACCCACAGTTAGTACTGTACCGACTCAACCAGTCACTACGGTAAAACTCACAGAAAGTATCCCACAAAAAACACCAGATACAGCAGTTGTGGAACAGCCTGTCGTCACACCAGTTGTATCGGCAACCACAAAACCGGTATCAGCTTCATCATCTCCAACGATTACATCTGTCATCCCGCAAACTGAATCTCAGAAAGTATTGAAGACTGTGCAAGCTGATCAACCAGACCGTACTTCATCTTCCGGTTTTACCGAAATGGAAGGGGAGCAGTACGTCAATAATGAATACCTGGAACACAGTGAATTTAACCTGGAGGGGAAAAAGCGTTTTTATATGATGCCGGAAGGCGTAGTTGACAGTAAATTGGGCGGTGGTGCGACCCGGGTGCAGGTGGTAGAACGTGAAAAAGGAGTCGGACAATCGGTGCTGGATCGCCTGTTCAAGAAACGCCAGCCAGAAAGTGTCAAGCCAATGGTGCTGTCATCGACTTATTATCGTATTGCACAGGCCGATGCCATCAGCAGTTTAGGCCAGTCCTGTTTTAACAATAAAAAAATTAAACATGCCAAGACCCTGGCCGTACAGAAAGACGTCAATCTCTGGCCACGTGCACCATTAACAGATGAATTTGATTATGAGGTGGTGAAGCTGGAGGGAGATTTACGCCATCTTCAGGTGAATTCATACGCTTCTAAAACCCGGCAACCTACATTTTACTGGCCTTTTGCCGTTTTTCTGGATGCGCAAGGCTGTGTGATTGAAGGTGCAGGCGGCTACAAGAGCCAGGATACTCAATCCACCTTATTGCAACATGAGCAGGTGGAAGGGGTGATTCAATTGCCGGCTCAAACCCGTTATCTTCTTTTAACCCCGCTGGCATCGGCAATCGATATGGAAAACCGCCAGTTAAGTAATCAGGGCCAATTGAAAATTATTGCCTTAGATCAATAAAAAACATGAGACATCAGGATGAAGAAATCAAATATTTTAGCCTTGAGCAGTACCGCCTTGATGATGGCACTCAGTGGCTGTGGTGGTGAAAGTGCCAATGTCATTCCAGAGCCGAATATTGTGTCGGAAATTAATGGCAGTTGTGTTAGCGGGCAAAACTGTGTGGAGTTTGCCCTGGATTATCCGGTGGATGGCCTGAATTTCACCTGTAGCAGTGATCCAAGCAAAACCTATATTACCCTGATTGCGCCAACCACCAATGCCGCCACCGGTAAATGTAGTGCCGGTGATAAAGTCCATTTCTTTATTCAGGAAAAAACAGAAAAATCAATTAATCTGGGGACAGTAAGCCTAGCTGATATTGGTCTGGCCAATTCGGTCAGTGCCAGCTTGCCGCGTTTAACCCTGCTGGATATTGCCCGTGGCTTAACTGGACAGGCCGCAACCGAACTGACCCCATCGGATTCAACTGTTCAAGTGGCACAGGCAATTACACGTATTTTACAGGCTTTATCAATTGAAAGTTCCAAGAACCAGGAGCGGCCAACCATTGCCGGTGATGTGCAGCCACTTTACATTTCTGCGCTAAAAAAAGAACAGCTGGATGATATTTTGGGGTCGGTGACGCTAGAGGATTACCGGTCCGGTGCCTATGTCAGCAAGTTAAGTCCTTGGGTTGACTTGAGCACCGTCAGTGATGCGCAGGCCTTTGACGCACTGAAAACCCTGGTCTATATGACCAACTCTGCCTCTTATCAGGCCAATTATCCGGTACTGGCTGTGGAGGGTTCGACCTTACCACAAGGTTTATATGGCTGTAATCAGGATGATTGCAAACAGAACTCGAATACCTTAAGACACCTGATTGGCCAGTTCCAGTTGATGACCGATCGCTCGGGTTATACTTTTGGTTATGGCATGCAGTGGCGCGGAACCATGTCGACCAGCAATGAAAACCCGTTATTGACCATTACGGCCGATTTCTTAAAACGTGTCCGCCCGGAACTGATGTCCGCAGCGGCGCAAAATAACTGGATTAATCCACTGAATGAAACGATCCAGGGGCCTTATCGTTTTAGCATCAACAGTAACCGGACTGAAGATTTTACCGTGACCCAGGGGAAACTGTATAACGATTATATGATTGCCGGCACCGAAGGCATTTATAAAACCCTGACCAAGTTCCCGACAGGAAAGCCGGAAGAATATGGCCGCTGGACCCAGACTATTGGCACGGATCAGTTTAAGGGCTCACTGGATATCTATAAATATTTTCAGGTGAATTTCCTGGATAACCGGATTTTTACTTCGGCGAAAAATGTGGCCTTGGGTGAGCGTTATATTTTCCCGTTATATGCCACTCTGAATTTCAATTTTGCTAATAATGCCGCGCCAGCAATTAAGCTCGGGATTGTGCTGGATGAGCAGGGCAATATCCGTACCGATATTGGCCCAAATCCGACCGCAACCGATCTGTCGGGGACCTGCGCAGTCGCTACAGATAGCAGCACGCCAGAGATTGTGGATAGTAATAATGTCACGCAATATCGTATTGGTGTGCTGGGAGCAACCGATCTGAGCAATCAGGCGATTACCCTGCGGATGATTCTGGCCAATCCGGTCTTTAACCAGCTGAATGGTGCCGTAATTGGTCTGAATACCCGGGTTGACAATACCCAGGGCGAGCAGGCCATGGTGGTAGGTGGTGCGCGGCTGAATATGGGTAATCTGGTCAATCATACCTCGACCCGGATTAGCCTGAGTGACTTCTCCGGCAACAATACCGTGTCATGGAGTAACCTGTATACCTTGCAGCTCAAGACTTTTACCAATCAGGATAGCAACAATGCTACGGATGCTGATAAGGAGCTGGCCAAACTCACCGGTGGAACCGTGAGCATTGAAGTGGCGGACTGTTATAACCCGGAACAGGTGCGTATCCAGTAACAGCAATATCTTCATTAAAATACAAAAGCCTATCTACGGATGGGCTTTTTCTTGGCGGGGATATTTATTGTTAACCAGTATGATCCAAACGCGTACCCATGGTTTCCAGATGAGTCGGGAAATGCTGGTTTTTGCGGTCTTCAAAATAATGTCTTAAGGTATGTTCCACGCTTGGGAAGGCCAGTTCTGCCCATGGAATTTCATCTTCGCTAAACAGACGCGATTCAATAGTTTCTTCACCCGCCCCAAATTGACCTTCAATCAGCTGCGCTTTAAACAGCACATAAATCTGGCCAATCCGTGGAATGTTGTACATGCAGTACAGCTGCTCAATTTCGATTTCCGCTTCTGCTTCTTCACGGGTTTCACGTGCCGCGCCTTGTTCCATGGTTTCAAACAGTTCCATATAACCGGCAGGTAGGGTCCAGAGTCCATAACGCGGTTCAATGGCACGGCGGCATAATAACACCTGATCTTCCCACAACACCAAAGCACCGCAAATCACTTTCGGATTCACATAATGAATACTGCCACAATGGCTGCAAACACGGCGTAACTGATGATCGCCTAAAGGAATTTTTTCCGTTGTTTTATGTCCACACGTTCCGCAAAAGTTCATATTCAGCATCAACGATAAAGTTGCTGATCAGCATAACTGAAAAAATGAACTTTGGCATCATTTCTATCCTTTTGCCCAGAATTTCAGCTATGATGAAAGTCAGGCAATCAGGATAATAAAAGATGGTAGAGCATTCATTGACACAGGAATTGCAACAGCGCTTACGCTTCTCGCGAAGTATGCGTGAGGCGCATGCGGCCGTGTTGATTGCGATTACCGATGAAGCTCAGCCGAAAGTCCTGCTGACCCGCCGCTCGGCCTATTTAAACAGCCATGCCGGTGAGGTGTCTTTCCCGGGCGGCAAGCGCGATCCACAGGATACCAGTAATATTGTGGTGGCACTGCGCGAAGCACAGGAAGAAACCGCGCTGAATCCTTTTGATGTGGAACTGATTGGCGATTTGCCAATGCAAAAATCGCGTAATGGCATGCTGGTCAAACCCATTGTCGGCCTGATTCCACCCGAGGTGCAGCTGTCAGCGCAACCGACCGAAATTGACCGTATTTTTTTCGCCTCTTTAAAAAATCTGATGGAAGCGCCGCCAGTGCCGTATGAGGTGCGCTATGCCCATCAGTCCTTATATTTTCCCAGCATGCGCGTTGAAAATGAGATTGTCTGGGGATTAACTGCACGGATGCTGGTGGCTTTATTTCAGTATGGGCTGGATTATCAAAAAGAATGGCCATTTTTACTGAATTCACCGACGTTTCGATTTAAATCATCTAAATAGGGAATTTTAATGTTGTATAAATTTCAGGGCATTGCCCCAAAAGCATTACATCAACCATGGGATGGTTGGGTCGCCGAAACCGCAACGGTCATTGGTCAGGTCGAGCTGGGCCGGCAGGTGAGTATCTGGTTTGGCGCGGTGGTGCGTGGCGATAACAGCCTGATTCGTCTTGGAGATTTTAGTAATGTCCAGGAAAATGCGGTGCTGCATACCGATGCGGGTATTGAGATGCAGATTGGTAACTATGTCACTATCGGTCATCAGGCCATGTTGCATGGCTGTACCATCGGCGATAACAGCCTGATTGGTATTAACGCGGTGGTGCTGAATCATGCCGTGATTGGGAAAAACTGTATTATTGGCGCCAATGCGCTGATTCCGGAAGGCAAAGTCATCCCGGATAATTCGGTGGTGATGGGTTCTCCCGGCAAGATTGTAAAAACCCTGGATGAAGCAGGGGCAGCCCGCCTGAAACTGAGCGCCTTACATTATGCCGAGCACTTCAAGCATTTCCAGCAACTGGAAAAAGTCGAACTTTAAGATACCTAAAGGCCAGTTTGAAACTGGCTTTTTTTCTGTGTGAAAGCCGGTGAAGTTCTCGCCTAGTGTCTAGGAGTGGAGTATGATAGCGGCCAGTTTTTAAAATTTAATTTTAAGGTTGTGCATGAAGTTACTGGCATTGGAAACTGCCAATGAGCAGTGTTCCGTTTCGATTGTAAATGACACGCAGGAACTGTTTTTTCAGTTGGATGAGCGCGCCAAGGCACAAACCCAAACCATTCTCCCGATGATTGAGCAAGGTTTTGCTCAGACCGAAACGGCCACTGCCGATTTAACCGCAGTGGCCTTTAGCCGTGGCCCGGGCTCGTTCAGTGGCGTGCGGATTAATGCCGCGGTGGCACAGGCGCTGGCCTGGTCACATGATCTGCCGGTCATTCCAGTCTCGACCTTGCAGGCGCTGGCGCAAGCGGCCTATCGGCTGGCAGGATTAAGCGCGGTAACGGCAGTGCTGGATGCGCGGATGAATGAAGTCTATATCGCCAGTTTCCAGTTAGATGCAGAAGGCATTATGCAGCCAGTGAGCGAAGAACAGTTATTGGGCTATAGTGACGCAGCAGCCGTAGCGCAGTACCCATTGGTAGGCTCAGGTTCAACCTTATTGCAACAAGAACAAACACAATACAAAGACTTAAGTGCAACGGCGCAAGATATTGCTACCATTGCACGCGTATTGGCTCAACGTGAAGCATGGGTCAGTGCGGAATACGCATTACCAGTGTATTTGCGGGATAATGCTTGGAAAAAAATTCCAGAACAAGGCAAATCATAACTAGGATTTTCTATGGATTTTTTACTGCTGCTGAAAGCGGCAATTATGGGAATTGTTGAAGGAATCACAGAATTCTTACCAATTTCCAGTACCGGCCATTTAATTTTGGCTTCAGAACTGATGAACTTCTGGACCAAAGAAAAAAGTGATGTTTTTGTAATTGCCATTCAAATGGGGGCAATTGCAGCAGTGATTTATGAATACTGGACCCGGCTTTGGGGCGCAGCCACCGGCATGTTCACCGGCGAAGAAACCGGACGCCGTCTGGGCTTTGGCCTGATTCTGGCCACGCTGCCGATTATTCTGATTGGTTTGACTTTCGGGCAAACCGTGAAAGCGATGTTGTTTAATGATATCGCCGTGGCCATTGGCCTGATTATTGGTGGTCTGATCATTATCTGGATTGAGAAACATCCACCTCAAGTACGGGCACAGGAAGTTGAAGACCTGACCTATAAAGATGCGATCTGGATTGGTCTGATTCAGGTACTGTCTTTAATTCCGGGCACTTCCCGTTCGGGCGCGACCATTATTGGGGCGATGTTCCTGGGCGTATCACGTAAAGCTGCGACTGAATTCTCGTTCTTTCTGGGGATTCCGGTGATTATTGGCGCTGGCCTGCTGGATTTATATCAAAGTTATGATGTCTTCCAGACCACGCAGGACTGGACCGTACTGAGCGTCGGGATTATTGTTTCCTTTATCTCCGCATTAATCTTAATTCGCGCGCTGGTGGCGTATGTGGCCAAACGCGACTTTATGATTTTTGCCTGGTATCGTATCGTGTCAGGCCTTCTGATTTTACTCTTTGCATATACAGGCTGGACCTTATGGTAAGCGAACTTCGCTGCTATACCGAACCCGCATTTTTTGAGAAAGCACAGCACTATCAGGCTGTGCTTTCTTCACGTGGGGTTACCCTTCAAATTGATGTCATCGACAAACTGAATGCACGTTTTTTAAGACTGCATCCAGACATGGCGCTGTGCGTTGATGCCGATGGCCTGTGGCTATGTGCGCTGGGCATGAAAATGCAGCCAGACTGGCAGGCTGAAATTCCGCGTTTAAAACGCGCGTCATTAAAGTCAGAAATGCTGGCCCGTGCCTGTAACCTGGCGGAAAAACCGCAGCTGATTGATGCAACTGCAGGTCTGGGCCATGACAGCTTGCTGATGGCGCATCTGGGGGCTGAAGTAACGCTGGTAGAACGGCATCCGATTCTGTTTAGTTTATTGGAAGACAGCTACCAGCGCGCCCTACAGGACCCGTTTTTAAGCAAGGTTGCCGCACGCATCCACTTGGTCTTTTCTGATTCGGCTGATTACTTAAAAGCGCAGGCAGAAGCAGGGCAGGCTGTTGATGTGGTGTATCTGGATCCGATGTTTCCACAGCGTGACCAGAACCAGCAGGCGGTAAAAAAACAGGCACAAGTCAAAAAGCAGATGCAGCTGTTGCATTTGTTATTACCGGAACATGGCGAAATGGATTTGGGCGATGCCTTGTTGCCGCTGGCGCAAAAAATCGCCAAACGTGTGGTGGTTAAGCGACCACGTCTGGCGGTGTATCTGGCCGGGCAAACACCGGATCATCAATGGACGGGAGATGCCTGCCGCTTCGATGCCTACTTCCAGCAGGACGCGACCAAAGTAAACGGGTAATCGCTTCAAAACTGGGCAAAGATTTGTTATATAGTTAAAAAAGAGCATTGATAATTATGACATCAGGCATAAACTAAGTCTGCACAAAGCGAGCCACTGCTAACGACAATCTTATGATCGACTTTAAACCCTCCATCAATTTTTGGCATGATTTTAAAAGCAACCAAACAGCGGGGATGTGGTTATTTTTTGGTTCGCGCCGATCTTTACAAATTGTCCGTCCTTCCATTCTGCAACTGATTTTCTGGGGCATTTTAGGCGGTCTGGCCAATACTTTATTTAGCTGGCTCAGTGCCGGTGAAACCGGTGATTTTAACCCGCAAGGTCTGGTCAGTTATGCCTTGTGGCCGTTTATTGCCTTAATTGTCGGGATTTTCCTGTCCCAGCGCGTCAATAATCCACGCCTCATGCTAGTGCCAGCTTTACTGTGGCTGGTGTTAGATACTCACATCGCCTTATTGCAAAGCCTGATCCAATATCTGGGCATGATTGATGTGTTGCCTTATGTGTTCTATGACTATCTGCCACTGATTTTTATGGTGCTGTTTGTCTGGCAGAGTCTGGCGGTGGTCTGGGTATTTTCCCGTGAGCTGAAATGGCCGTGGTGGGAACGTGCCCTGATTGTTCTGGCCACGCTGTTTACCCTGGTGGTGTGGCAGATGTCGGTCAAGAGCCAGCCAATCTGGAAGGTGGAAGAGGTCCCGCCGACGTTTAGCGAAGAAGCCTTTTATGCACAAAGCAAGATACTGAATCAGGCGCTGGAGAAGATTCAGTATGGTGAATTTGCACAATCACACTGGTATTTTCTGGGCGTGGCCGGGGCCAGTTATCAGGATGTGTTTATGTCCGAAGTCGAGCGGATTCGGGAACAGTTCGATACCCGCTTTGGCACTTTTGGCCGCTCGATGATTCTGGTCAATAACCCGATGACACGCAATGTCACCCCGATTGCCTCACGCACCAGTATGGAACTGGCACTGCGCCGTATAGGCCAGCAGATGAATCCGGAAAGCGATGTGCTGTTTTTATACATGACTTCACATGGCTTGCCGAACCAGTTTGAAATGGAAAATGCGCCGCTGGAACTGCAACAGGTTGATCCAAAATGGCTGCGCGATGCGCTGGATAAATCCGGTATCCGCTGGCGCGTAATTGTGATCTCGGCCTGTTATTCGGGCAGTTTTGTTTCGGCCCTGCAAAATGACAATACTTTGGTAATTACCGCATCGGCCGCAGATCGCGCTTCATTCGGCTGTTCCAACGAAGCCGATTATACCTATTTTGGCCGGGCTTTCTTTGATCAGGCCATGCGTGAAAATAACAGCTTTGCCGAGGCTTTTGCACAGGCCAAGCTGACCGTGGCAAAATGGGAGCAGGCACAAGGTTTTGAACCATCTGAACCGCAATGGTCGATGGGCAAGAACATGCAGCTGATGTTGCCGCAACTGGAGCAGCGTTTATTCCCGCAAGCCATGGTGGCGCAGCCAAATGAAATGCCTTTAACTTTAGACAGCCCTTAAAACAGGATAAGACGATGGAATTAATACAGAACAATCGATGCTTTGATGGCGAACAGCGAATTTACCGTTTTAATTCCAGCAGCTTAAACGGGGAAAGCCGTTTTGGTATTTTTCTGCCGGCACAAGCCTTGGCCGGTCAGGACTGTCCGGCGCTTTTTTACCTGGCGGGTTTAACCTGTACCGAAGAAACTTTTGCAATTAAAGCGCATGCCCAGCGTCTGGCGGCACAGTTGGGCTTTATTCTGATTAGCCCGGACACTTCACCTCGCGGTGAGCAGGTGGCGCAGGGCGATCACTGGGATATCGGGCAGGGGGCAGGTTTTTATATTAATGCAACCCAGGCACCCTGGGCAGCGCATTACCAGATGGAACAGTTGGTTGCAGAAGAGCTGTATGCACTAGTCTGTGAACAGTTTGCGGTGCAAACCGATAGTATTGGTATTTTTGGCCACAGTATGGGCGGCCATGGCGCTTTGACTTTGGCCCTTAAATATCCGGAAAAATTTAAATCGGTTTCAGCTTTCGCACCAATTTGTGCACCAAGCCAGTGCCCATGGGGGGAGAAAGCCTTTAGTGCCTATTTAGGTGATGACCGTCAAGGCTGGCAAGCGCATGATGCCACCGCACTGGTCAAGCAAAAAGGCAAGGTATTTGCCGATATCCTGATTGATCAGGGTTTACAGGATCAGTTCTATAGCCAGCTGAATCCGGCACTGTTTCAGGCCGCCTGTGAGCAGGCTGGACAGCCGCTGACCTTACGTGAACATGCCGGCTATGATCATAGCTATTACTTTATTCAAAGTTTTATTGATGATCATCTGCAATTTCATGCAGTGCAATTACAATCTTAATATAATCAGTTGCTCAGAACACCGCTTTTGACCTGTCGCAGGGGCAAGGCGGTATGTGAATCTTTTTCTTTTTAATTTTTAACCCTGTCTTTATTTAAAAAATAATTATAAGGCCTGATATGCAAAACCCAGATATACATCCGACTTTTACGGCGCAGGAACAGCCCCAGCTTCCGCCGGCACTTGTGCTTGATCCGCCAGAACCGCAGCTGCTTGGACAGCGCCATCCCTTTCATTTTTATGGCACCGCCATGGAATATTTCGGCATCTGGATTGTCAATATTCTGTTGATTATTGTCACCCTGGGACTGTACGCACCGTGGGCCAAAGTGCGCCGGCTGCGTTATTTTTATGGCAATACCGAATTTATCCAGCGCCGTTTTGACTTTACCGGTGTGCCGAGCAAGATCTTAATTGGCCGGCTGATTGCAATTGGCCTGTATCTGGCCATTTCGCTGTTATCCAACTACTCGGTACGCGCCACCCTGATTGGGGTACTAATCCTGTATCTGGCGGTACCCTGGCTGATTCGGGCCACCATCCGCTTTAATGCGCGTAACAGTAAATTTGGTAACAGCCGCTTTTTCTTTTCTGGCACCAGCAAAAAAGCCTATATCGAATTTTTAAAAGGCATTCTAGTGTATGTTTTGACGCTAGGGGTGTTTTTCCCGGTGCTGATCTGGCTATATAAGCGTTATTGCCTCGATCATCTCTATGCAGGGCAATTGCAGTTTAAATTACAGGCCGACTGGCCGGCTTATATGCGCGCCATGTATGTGCCGCTGTTCCTGTTTATCGGCATGTTGGGAGCGGCAGCACTAGTACTGGCCTTGCTGGCCGATTTTTCCAGTCTGAGTGCGGTGCAGTATGTCTGGATTTTCATGGGCATCTATCTGCTGGCGGCTTTATTCATCTGGCCATTAATGCTGGCGCGGATTTTTATGACCAGCTGGAACAATACTACCATCAGTCGCAGCCAGTTTCAGACCAATTGCAACCAGTGGCAGTATGCCTGGATTGTGCTCAGCAACTGGATTGTGAAAATTTTAACCCTCGGTCTCATGACGCCGTGGGCGGCAATCCGTTTATATCGCTATCAGGTGGAGTCTTTAAGCTTGCATTTAAACAATGATCCGGATCTGCTGATGAACCAGTTACAGGGTGATGCGAGTGCGATTGCGGAAGAAATTAGCGATATCTTTGATATTGATGTGTCTTTATAAGGAAAGCACTGATGCAACAGATGACGGTTGAAGCCGTGTTTTATGATGGTCAGAGTGCCAAGCCTTATACTGCTCAGGTGTTGGCAGCCGATGCAGACAGTATCTGGGTCCAGTATGGTGAAAACTTTGCCTTGCAGCGCCGTTATCGTTATCAGGACATGCTGCTGATAGGCGCATTGGGCCGTATCCAGCCGGTGATTGAACTCCAGGATGATGCACGTCTGGAGTTCAAGCAGCCTTTACCGGACTGGTTTCAGCTGAAGCAAAAGAATATCTATCAGTCAATCTGGAAGCTGGAGCGTACCCCCAGCCTGATTCTGTTTAGTACTGTTTTTATTGTGGCGCTGGCCTTTGCCACGGTGAAATGGGGCATTCCATGGGCCTCGCATGTGGTGGCCAATCAGTTACCGGAAACCACCCTGAACAGTGTTGGTAATGAAGCAGAACAATATGTGCTGGAAATGACCGGTCCAAGTCGTTTAAGTGCGGCACGGCAGCAGGCGATTTTAAAGCAGTATCAGGCACTGGTGGCAGAAGACCGGCCGGCGAAACTGCTGTTTCGTGAAGGGAATCGGTTAGGTGCCAATGCGGTGGCGATTCCCAACAATACTATTATTCTGACCGATGAACTGGTTGAACTGGCACAGGATGACCGGGAAATTCTGGGGGTACTGGCACATGAACAGGGCCATCTGGTTGAGCGGCATAGTCTGCAACAGGCCTTGGCCAGTTTAGGCTTTGGGGTCATCCTGATTGCGATTACTGGTGATGGCTCCGATTTAATGACCAGTCTACCTCTGGCTTTGGTGGGTGCCAGTTATTCGCGTAATTTTGAAGCCGAGGCCGATCATTATGCCTTAACCACCATGCAGCACAAGCAGGTGCCAACCATCCATTATGCCAACCTGTTACAACGGCTGGCGGATGAAAGCGGCGAAAGCGAGCAGGGCAAATCAGTCTGGGATTTCCTGCAAAGCCATCCGGCTACACAGGAGCGTATTGAAGCAGTCAAGGCCTTTGAAGCCAAGCAATCTGCCGGGGTGAAATGATCGGGTCTAACCGATTTTAATCGGCCTGCTGCCAGTCAGCACTTAACGCTTCCTGTCCCATCCGTTGCAGATGATCCAGCACCACCTGTTCCAACCGGTTCAGGTCGGTATGTTCATCTTGGGCAATAATTTCGGTATAGAGCACATCGGGCTGGGGTTGTAACACAATGGTCGCGGTCGGCATCAAAATACGCAGTTCCTGTGCGGTTTCCTGTACCTCAAACTTGTGTTTCCAATGGTTGCCAAGGCGTTTGGCCAGACGGGCCGCTTGCGTGGTGGCAATATGACTATAACGTTTCATGAAAAATCCTGCTCAGTAAGCCTTTAGCCTAAAAGAAAATGGCGTACGGACAAAGCCAGGTGTTGCAACACAGCGTTGTAGATTTGCAATCCTGTCGCAGGTGGACATCTGCCACCCCAGAGCCGGGGACAATTTGATATAATGGTGCAGTCACTCAAATACTTAGCCAGGGTCTCCCATGTCCAAGCCATATTTAATTGCACCTTCTATTCTGTCTGCAGACTTTGCCCGTTTAGGGGAAGAGGTAGAAAAGGTACTTGAAGCCGGTGCTGATGTTGTCCACTTTGATGTCATGGACAATCACTATGTACCCAATTTAACCTTTGGTGCAGGCGTATGTAAGGCACTGAAAAATTATGGGATTCAGGCGCCAATTGATGTGCATTTAATGGTATCTCCGGTGGATCGCATGATTGGCGACTTTTTGGAAGCCGGTGCCGATATTATTACTTTCCACCCGGAAGCTTCGGACCATATTGACCGTTCGCTGCAACTGATCAAATCGGGTGGCGCCAAAGCCGGTCTGGTCTTTAATCCGGCAACACCGCTGCATTATCTGGATTATGTGCTGGATAAAGTCGACCAGATTTTATTGATGAGTGTAAACCCGGGCTTTGGCGGCCAGAAATTTATTCCGATGACGCTGGAAAAATTGCGTCAGGCACGTCAGATTATTGATGCCTCAGGCCGTGATATTCGCCTTGAAGTCGATGGTGGTGTTGGCCCGGCCAATATCCGTGAAATTGCCGAAGCGGGGGCTGATATGTTTGTCGCCGGTTCGGCGATTTTTGGCAAACCGGATTATAAAGCTGTAATTGATGAGATGCGTGCCGAACTGGCCAAAGTCGGTGCCGTGAATACCTAATAAAACTGGATAAGTTATCTGCACCCTGTGGATAACTTTGTGATTAACTCTATGGATATCTATGTTGATAACAGTATGGATAACCGGATTAATTTATAAACAGTTGTGCATCAAACGTTTGCCAATTAGACATAAAATGTATAAAAAGGACTCAAATGAGTCCTTTTTATTTGAGTAAAGGCCCTAAAAACACTGCTTTTTTATTCAGCTATGCTTAAGAGTTATACTGTGCAATAAATAACTTTATTATTTTATTGATATGCAAAACAATCTTCCTGCTAGCAGCAATTTAAAATTTAAAGCATTGTGTATAACAGTGAATTTCTCTATGCTGGTTTCCACAGGCGTTCAGCTGTTTTAAGCAGCTTCAACGCTAGTGTTCCGTCTTATGGGGTGAGGAAATCCTGTTGCATACACAGCGCAGACAACCGGTATGGTTTAGCTATCTGATGGCATTTGTCATGGGATGGAGCAGTCTTGTGCTGGCTACGGTGCAACCGGCTCATGCAGCCATGCAACTGGCAAACTCCACCTCTATCTCTAGGGTGAAATCATCCGCTTCATTGCCTGTCTCTTGCCATACTGAAAAGGCTGATTCTCCTGTAGAACAGCATCACACAAGCCATCACGGCGCCAGTCCATCTGCACAGTTACCCGATTGCGAGCAGGGGCATGATCCAGAGCAGCATCTGAACTGTCAGGATTGTCCACCACTGCATTGTCAGCCGGGTTTAAGCTATCTCAAGATTGCTTTACCTGAGCTGGAACAGGCGAGCTCGACCTTTGAGCTAGAGCCGCGCTTTCATCTCTATCACGCCCAGCATTTACCCGGCTATTGGCAGGAAATCCTGCGTCCACCGAAAACCTTATCCTGACTTTAAAAAACCTTTTCTTTTTATTGTTTTAAGGATAAATCATGTCAATTCAATTGCGTCAGGCCATGCTGCTTGGCTTATGTCTTTGGGCATCGTCGTGGGCGATGGCCGCGGTACGGGAATATCATCTCTATATTGATGAGCAGCCAGTCCAGCTGACTGGAAAAACCGTCAAAAAAATCAGCGTCAATGGTCAATTTACTGCGCCCTTGCTTGAGTTTGAAGAAGGCGATGAAGCGGTGATTCATGTGCATAACCAGCTTAAAAATCGCGACTCTTCTATTCACTGGCATGGCTTGTTATTGCCGGGCCTGATGGACGGAGTACCAGGCTTTAATGGCTTTCAGGGCATTTCACCAGAGGGCCATTTTAGCTATCGTTTTAAGCTACGGCAGCAGGGCACCTACTGGTATCACGCCCACTCCAAAGGTCAGGAACAGGATGGGTTGTATGGTCCGCTGGTCATTTACCCGAAAGGCAAACAGCCTTTGGCTGCGCATGAGCGGGCCGAGCGAGATTATGTAGTGATGCTGTCCGATTTTCATGCATCGTCCAGTGACACGATTTTAAATAATCTGAAAAAGTCGGCCGAGTATTATCAGAACCAGCGTGAAACCCTGGCTGATGTCGTGCAGCAGGTGAAACAGCAAGGCCTGAAACAGACGTGGCAGCAACGTTCCATGTGGAACCAGATGCGTATGCTCAGAACCGATTTGTCAGATGTCACCGGTTATCAGTTTTTAATCAATGGCAAAACGCCGGAACACGCCTGGACCGGACTGTTTCGGCCGAATGAAAAAGTACGTTTACGTTTTATTAATGCCTCGGCCATGTCGTTTTTTGATGTGCGCATTCCGCAGCTCAAAATGACCGTCATCAGCGCTGATGGTCAGCCGGTACAACCGGTGTCTGTAGATGAGTTCCGGATTGGGACGGCAGAAACCTATGATGTACTGGTAGAGCCGAAAGCCGGCCACTACCAGATTGAAGCAGAATCGATAGACCGTTCGGGCTTCGCCATTGGCAGTTTGCTGCAACAGGGCGTACAACCAACACTACATATGCCAGTAGCACGGCCACGTGCTTTGTTGACTATGGAAGATATGGGGCATTCTGCTCATGGTGTGGAGAGTAGCGCACAGTCAGCACAACATGTGGCGCATACTGGCTCATCTGCTGCTTCGAACATACAGCCTCAACCGATGAAGCATGCTGCCATTGAAAATGCTGAATCCTTAAAGGCGGCTGGAGATCATCCTGCAGGGCATCGTGCACATTCATCTCATTCAACGCAGCCACAGCCAACTCCCCCGGCCAGTTCAGCCCCTGTGCAAGGCTGGGCCAATGCTTCTACGCCAGCCGGGCATAAGGCACTTAGCTATGCGGACTTAAAAGCCTTAAAGCCGCAACCGGATACACGTGCGCCAGTGCAAGAGCTGGTCATCCGTTTGGGCGGCACCATGGAGCGTTATATCTGGACCCTCAATGACAAGAAGTTTAGCGAGGCTGCACCGTTGCAGGTGGCCTATGGCGAACGGATCCGGCTGAAATTTATCAATGACAGCATGATGGCACATCCAATGCATTTACATGGCATGTTTATGCAGCTGGAAAATGGTCAGGCTGCTGCCGACTTGCCCAATAAACATACCCTGATTGTACCGCCCGGAAAAACCGTGAGCGCTTTATTGACCGCCGATGAGCTGGGGGAATGGGCGATTCATTGTCATCTGCTGTATCACATGAGTTCGGGCATGATGAATAAGCTGGTGGTGGCACAGGTGATGCCAGAGCAGAAGCCTTCATCACTAGCAGTCTCATCTGTCATGCCTGCTACCGTTCAACCTTCGGGAGATGCACATGCACATCACTAATTTTGCCCGTTTCAATCTGCTGGGGGCCATGCTATTTGCTACACCGATGTTATGGGCACAGATGGAGCACGAAGCTTCTCATGTTACAGAACAGGATGCTGCGCTACTGATGTCATCACAGCCTGTCGATATGCATGCACAACACGAACAGATGATGCAGGCTAAACATCAGCAACATCAGCAACATCAGCAACATCAGCAACATCAGCAACATCAGCAACATCAGCTCATGACCATGCATCGCCCGATGGAGATGGCTGCAGCTGTTACCGTGCATGATCACCGGCAGGAACATGGTGGACAGTGGTATCAGTCCAGTATGCTGGAATCAAAATGGATGCATCATGCGGGTGGTCGCGGAGTGTGGTTGTCTGAGCTGGAAAGCCGGGTAGGCACCGATGAACACAAGCTGTTTGTCAAACTGCATACCCAGCAGACCGAGTCGCAGCAGGCCGAATATGAGGCACAGGTTTTGTATAGCCGGATGATTTCCGATTTCTGGGATGTACAGGCCGGCATGGCCTATCAGCAGGAGGATCAGACTGCGCTGCAGCAATGGTATGGTGTGATTGGTCTGCATGGGCTGGCGCCGTATTTTTTTGAAACCGAGGCCTATCTGTCCATTGCCGAAGATCAGCAGGTGCAGCTGAGTCTGGACACTGAACGGGATTTTTTGTTGACTCAAAAACTGATTCTGGCGCCTTATTTGCAGGCGAAGCTGGTGCTCTCGGATGAATCGGCACAGGCACAGAAAACCGGTTTAAGCCAGTTACAGACCGGGTTGCAGATGCGTTATGAAATCAGCAAAAAAGTCATGCCATTTGTGGATGTGGCCTATGGCTATCACAAAGGTCTGGCCCAGACGGCTCGGCAGGATGCGACGGAATCGGAACAGGGCTGGCAGTATGGCGCCGGGCTACGGTTTAAGTTTTAACGCTGTTAAAACGGAATCAATATACAGGATGTTTTTTTGATTCATGCTTTCGCTTGCTGGGGAACCTGGGGGTACTCCAGCAAGCAATTTATTCACTCATGCGAAGATGCTTGAATGACCTGATCTTCGTTGTGATTTTCAGTCCATCTTGACCTTAAGATTATTCTGTTCAAACCACCTTTTACTGGCAAGTGGCCAATTTTTGCTATACTGATACCGTAGTTCTGGAGGAACGACCTCCCTTAAAGGCGCTGTCTTTAAGAAAAATCGTCAGGACGGCCTGGCTCTATCTGAATAATGGAGGAGGGCGTGATGGCCTGGATCGTATTAATTTTTGCCGGTATTTTTGAAATTGTCTGGGCCTATTTTATGAAGCTCTCAGATGGTTTTACCAAGCTCACCCCGAGCATTCTGACCATTTTTTTTATGGTGCTCAGTTTTGGCCTGCTGGCCTATGCCATGCGCAGCCTGCCACTGGGAACTGCCTATACTATCTGGACCGGGATTGGTGCGGTCGGTTCTTTTCTGGTGGGTATTTTGGTACTGGGTGAACCGGCATCGGCCATGCGTATGCTGGCGGCAGTGTTAATTATTTCCGGCCTTGTGCTGATGAAACTTTCATCGGCATAATCAACTCATACTGAAACTGAACAGGAGAAGGAGATGAAACTTGCATTTATGTATATGCCTTCTCCGGTCGGACGTTTAAAACTGGTGGCCACGGACACCGCGCTGGTCGCCGTGATCTGGGATAATGAAAATCCAAAACGGGTCCGGCAGGCCGAACTGGTGGAGCAGCCGAATCATCCCATTTTACTGAACACCCAGCAGCAGCTGAATGAATATTTTCAGGGCCAGCGTCAAAACTTTGAACTGCCACTGGATTTTGAAGGCACAGAGTTTCAGAAAAAAGTCTGGCAGGCATTGCTGGGTATTCCTTTTGGTGAAACCCGCAGTTACCGGCAAATTGCCGAGCAGGTCGGCAGTCCAAAAGCGGTACGGGCCGTCGGTGCGGCTAATGGTCAAAATCCGATTTCAATTATTGCACCCTGTCATCGGGTAATTGGCAGCAGTGGCAAACTGGTTGGTTTTGCCGGCGGTTTAGACAATAAACAGATTCTGTTAAAACTAGAACAACAGCAAAAATAGCCATGGCTGCTTTGTGGTGTTACTCAGTAAGCATCCGTTGATTAAAAAAGAGATCAATATCTAAGTTGAGCATCTTCAGGTTGATAGAATCTTTCTGTATCCATTTGATAATGAAGATTAAACTAGCATTATCATTCCTGAATGAAGAGCCGTTTTATGCTAGAGTCGGGTCAAGCTCATCACTATTAAAATAAAACCGCAATGCATGATGTAAATATTTTGAGGATGTTGATTTCACAGCTGTGGTGGCTGTTGCTGATTCTGCTGGGCTTAAGCCTGCTTCGGGTATTCCTGCCGGACTTAAAAGGCAAAATCGGGGAGTGGGTTGTTCAGCGGCAGGCCAAGCAACATCTGGATGAGCGTTATATTTTACTTAATGATCTGACCTTGCCCGATCAGGATGGCAGCACCATACAAATTGATCATGTGCTCTTAAGTCCTTTTGGCATCTTTGTGATTGAAAGTAAAAACTATAAGGGCTGGATTTTTGGCAGTGCGCGGCAAAAAATGTGGACCCAGAAAATTTATAAAAAGAGTTATAAATTTCAGAATCCCTTGCATCAGAACTACAAACATACTCAGGTGTTGAGTCATCTGCTGGTTGATTTTCTGGAGCCGGAGCATTTACATTCAATCGTGGTATTTATGCCGGGCTGCGAATTTAAAACAGAGATACCGAAGCTGGTATTTCAAGGCGCAGCCTGGGTGAATTACGTACAGGAATTCCAGACCGAAGTCATCTCCGCCATGCGCTTAAAACGTCTGCACTTGCGACTGGAAAAAGAGGTGCTGGCCCCATCCTGGGAAACCCGGCATGCACATGTGGCGCAGCTTAAATCCAGACATCCTCAAGGCTGAACACAAGCTCTGTGTTGAACTGGCTGATCTACGTTTACCAAACTCTCCTGAACTGTTGAATAAGCACTATATTTTTCTGCTGTTCAGCTTGCTAGATTAGTGGATATTAGCCAATTTTTGCCAGATGTTCAGGCCGGAACAGGAGCGTTCACAATGTCAGAGCCGTATCTACCGTATACCCCGCAGGTTGAACAGGAACAGCCGAATGAAAGCCGCTTGATTGAAGATATTATCGAGCATATGGCCCAAGCCCGACGACAGGTGTTTGACAAGCATCGTCATGCAGTCCGCGATGCACATGCTAAATCACATGCATTTTTAAAAGGTATTTTGACCGTGCCGGTGTTGCCGCCGCATTTGGCGCAGGGAATTTTTGCCAACTCGGGACATTATGATGTGATGGTGCGTTTATCGGCCGCGCCAGGAGATTTACGCAGTGATCAGGTGCCGGTGCCGCATGGCTTTGCCTTAAAAATCCTGAATGTCCCGGGCGCAAGGTTACTGGCCGATGATCCGAGTGATGGTAAAAATCAAGATATCCTGATGGTGAATATTCCGGTGCTGGCCTTTGGGACACTGCGTAAATACCAGCAGATGCTGCCTCTGGTGACACGTGCTGAACAGGCGCCCGATCCGATGTTAAAAGGCATGCGCAGTATGGCGCGCAGTTTAAATGCACTGGTAGATAAAGCCGGCTTAGAAGTGCCGGTAACTTTAAAAGGCTGGGCGCGCAGTCAGAACCATATTCTGGGCGAGACTTATCACACCATGGCCGCGCTGCGTTATGGCGACTATATGGCAAAACTCAGTGTGGCGCCGGAATCAACTTCGGTACGCCAGCTGACCAATATTCCGATGCAGATTAACCATGATGCCAGCATTCGGGATCTGGTCCGCGATTTCTTTAAGCACCACAGTGCCGACTATGTGCTGCGCGCGCAATTGTGTACCAGCCTGGAACACATGCCCATTGAAGATGCCTCGGTGTTGTGGCCGGAAGAAGAATCTGCCCATCAGACCATTGGCACCCTGCATTTTCCTAAACAGGACAGTTATAGTCCGGAGCGGCGGGTTTATGCCGATGATGTCTTGTCGTTTAACCCCTGGCATGGCGTGCAGGCACATCAACCTTTGGGGTCAATTATGCGGGTACGTAAACAGGCTTATGAACGTTCCGCCTCATTCCGGCACCGGATGAATACCCAGCCGCGAGCCGAACCGCAGCAGCTGGATGATATGCCGGATTAAAGGGCTTCAGATTCAGGTCGAAAAAATACCTGCCATGGGGCAGGTATTTTTTATAGCAGGTATTTTTTATATTAAGGATTAAAAGCGTTTTGGAATCTTCTGACCATTTGGTACCGGGCTTTCCGCCTGTTTCAGTACCCCAAACAGCCAGGTTTCGGCATGATTCACGGCAGCTTGCAGCTCATCGCCTAGGGCCAGACGGCCGGCAATAAAGCTGGCCAGTGAGCAGCCGGAACCATGATATTCACCGTCCAGACGCGGGCAGCGGGTTTCAGAAACCAGTTCACCCTCTATATATAAAGCATTGCGGATATGATCCGGGGTATCTTCATGGCCGCCTTTGACCAATACTGCTTTGGCGCCCATGGTAAACAGTTTCTGGGTGGCCAGTTCCAGATCATCTTCACCAGTTAAGGCACGCAGCTCTACCGTATTGGGGGTCAGTAAGGTTGCCAGCGGAATCAGCTCGACAAAGGCCTTGACCAAAGTCGCCTGATCACCCAGAGAGCCGCCACTGTTGGCCACCAGAACCGGGTCCAGCACATATAAATAGTCCGGATGTTCTCTTAAAAAGTCTGCCAGCGCTGCAATATTATCGGTGGTGCCGAGCATCCCCGATTTGACACAGCGAATCGGCAGATCGTTTACCACGGCATTGGCCTGGGCCAGCAATAATGCTTTGGAGGTGGCTTCAAAGCCAAACACCTGCTGCGAGTTTTGTACCGTCAGTGCAGTACAGGCAATGGCTGCATGTGCGCCACTTTGGCCAATCGCTTCAATATCAGCCTGTAAGCCCGCGCCCCCAGAGGGATCTAAACCAGAAAAGCAAAGTACCGTTGGACGCACATCCATATCCTTCAATCATGAATTTACGTTAGTATAGGCAACTTTGAATCAAGTCTCGAGTGTATTTCACGGTCGAACGGGGAGAAAAATTCATGATTAAACATCTGCTGATTGATTTAGATGGCACCCTGACCGATCCAAAAGTGGGTATTACCACTTCGGCGCGTTATGGACTGGCAAAAGTTGGTCATCCGTTGCCAGAATCTGAAAATATTGACTGGATTATTGGCCCGCCACTGAAAGCTTCACTGGCAAAAATTTTACAGGTTGAACCGAATGATGTGCTGGCGGAACAGGCACTGATGGGTTATCGCGAGCGTTTTGCCGTGACCGGTTTATATGAAAACAAGGTCTATCCAGCAGTGGCAGAAACGTTGCAGACCTTGAAACTCCAGGGCTATCAGCTGTTTTTAGCTACCGCCAAACCGACGATTTATGCACGGCAGATTCTGGAGCATTTTGAGCTGGAACAGTATTTTACTGGCATTTATGGCAGTGAGCTGAATGGTGATCGGACCCATAAAGATGAATTAATCGCCTATATTCTGGAGCAGGAACAGCTGCAGGCCCGCCATTGCCTCATGGTCGGTGACCGGGAATATGATGTGCTGGGTGCACGGCATAATGGTATTGAAGCGGTCGCGGTCGAATATGGCTATGGCACGGTACAAGAGCTGGATCATGCTGCACCGAAAGCCCGTATTCAGCAGTTTTCCCAATTGCCCAATGTGGTGGCCGGTTTAAATACTGCATTGGCATCCTGTCAGGCTTAACATAACAAAATCCGTCTGGCTGATGGAGTGTTCATCAGCCGGTGGATTGATCTCTCCCGCGAGCTTGATCACATCTATTGGGTTGATGTGATTCGTTCAAACATCAGCTTTCAATATTTAAATACAGACTTTCTTTGACTTCTTCCATCACCACATAACTGTGCGAAGAGGCCGATGCCGGCAGTTTTTTCAGTAAATCGCCCAGTAAACGCCGGTAGGCACTCATTTCTTTGAGCCGTGCTTTAACCAGATAATCAAACTCGCCGGAAATCAGATGACACTCGAGCACCTCTGGAATATCGACCAGATCCCGCGCCACCTGATCAAATACATCGCCCGATTTGGCCGACAGTTTAATCTCCAGAAAGACCAGTAATTTCTTGTCCACCAGTTCCGGATTCAGGCGGGCATAATAGCCCATAATAATGCCATCACGTTCCAGCCGTTTCACCCGTTCCGAGCAGGGCGTAGTGGATAAATTGACCTTGGCCGCCAGCTCACTAATCGCAATCCGGCCATTGTTTTGCAGGATGTCCAAAATCATGCGATCAATCCGGTCTAATTTACGCATCTAAAAATTCCTTTATTCTCAAAAATATCCTGAAAAAATGGGTGGATTGTCTGAAAATACCCACTAAAAATAGCAAAATTAACTATTGATCCGAAAATATACTAGTTAAATAAACTGGAATGTATTTGAGGTCAAGTCTATGCGTGTAATTGTGTTGGGAAGCGGTGTCATTGGGGTGACCAGCGCATATTATCTGGCGCAGCAGGGTGCAAGTGTAACGGTGCTGGACCGTCAAACCGGGCCGGCGGAAGAAACCAGCTTTGGGAATGCCGGACAGGTTTCGCCGGGCTACTCAACGCCGTGGGCGGCGCCGGGGATTCCATTTAAAGCGGTGAAGTGGATGTTCCAGCATCATGCACCTTTGGCCGTGAATGTAGATGGCAGCATGTGGCAGTTACAGTGGATGGCACAAATGCTAAAAAACTGTAATGCACAGCACTATGCCATTAATAAAGAGCGTATGGTGCGGGTGGCCGAATATAGCCGTGATTGTCTGAGACAGTTACGTCAGGACACTGGAATCAGCTATGAAAACCGCTCTAAAGGCACGCTGCAGCTGTTCCGTAAAGACGCCCAGCTTGATGCCGTACAACGCGATATTGAAGTGTTAAAAGAAAGTGGTGTGGAATACGAGCTGCTAGACCGTGATGGTCTGGCACGGGTCGAACCGGCTTTGGCTGCAGCCAAAGATAAACTGGTCGGAGGCTTGCACCTGCCCAATGATGAAACCGGCGACTGCTATCTGTTTACCAATGCCTTGGCCAAACTGGCACAGGAAATGGGTGTCGATTTCCAGTTTAACCAGAATGTAGAAAAACTGCTGGTCGAAGGCAATGAAATTAAAGGCGTGCTGGTCAATGGCAAAGTGCTGACCGCAGACCGTTATGTGTTGGCCTTTGGCAGTTATTCGCGTGAATTCCTGAAACCGTTGCATCTGGACTTACCGGTCTATCCGGTCAAAGGTTACTCGCTGACCGTACCGATTGTCGATCCGGCCATGGCACCACAATCGACGGTTCTGGATGAAACTTACAAGATTGCCATTACCCGTTTTGACCAGCGGATTCGCGTCGGTGGCATGGCCGAATTAAGCGGTTTTAACCTGGGTCTGAATCAGGATCGTCGTGCCACTTTAGAAATGGTCACCAAAGATTTATTCCCGGGTGGTGATTTGCCGCAAGCCAGTTTCTGGACCGGTTTACGTCCAATGACCCCGGACAGTACGCCAATTATTGGTGGCACCCGCTATAAAAACCTGTTCCTGAATACCGGCCACGGAACTTTAGGCTGGACCATGGCCTGTGGTTCGGGCAAGTTAATCAGTGATCTGGTGATGCAGCAGCAACCGGAAATTAGCACTGAAGGCTTGTCGTTACAGCGTTACGCCGCTTAAGGCTTTGACTCAAGGAAGAATATATGTCCAGACCGATTCAGGCGGTGGTGCATCTCGATGCACTGCGCCATAACCTGCAGATTGCCCGGCAGTACGCCGGGAACAGCCTGGTCTATGCCGTGGTCAAGGCCAATGCCTATGGTCATGGCATCGAGCGAGTCTATCCGGCATTTCAGTCCGCCGATGGCTTTGCCTTGCTGGATCTGGCCGAGGCGCTGAGATTACGCCAGCTGGGCTGGCAGGGCGATATTCTGTTGCTGGAAGGCATTTTCTGTCTGGACGATTTATCTGTCTGTCAGCAACATCATCTGAGCTTCAGCATTCACAGTGCCCATCAAATTGACTGGTTACAACAGTTCCAGCGCCAGCAGCCAGAAGCGCGTTTTCATGTTTATCTGAAAATGAACAGTGGCATGAACCGCCTTGGCTTTGCGCCAGCAGCCTACCGGGAAGCTTTTGCGCAGTTACAGGCGATGGAAATTGTGGCTTCCATTACCCACATGATGCATTTTTCCGATGCCGACGGTGAACGTTTTGGCACACCGGGCATCCACTATCAGCAGCAGTGTTTTGAACAGACCATTGCCGGCCTGCCTGGCAAGCGTTCGCTCTGTAATAGCGCGGCGCTGCTACGTCATGCGCCGGCCCTGCACAGCGATGTGATGCGTAGCGGCATCATGCTGTACGGCAGTTCCCCCGATTTTCCACAGCACACAATTCAGGACTGGAACCTGAAACCGAGCATGAGCCTGCGCAGTGAAATTATTGCTGTCCAGCAGCTGAAGGCTGGAGAAAGTATTGGCTATGGCTCCAGCTTTGTGACCGAGCAAGCCATGCGGATTGGCGTGGTGGCCTGTGGTTATGCCGATGGCTATCAGCGAATTTCTCCAAGCGGTACACCGGTACTGGTCAATTCGCAGCGCAGCCAGACGCTGGGTCGGGTCAGTATGGATATGCTGGCGGTCGATCTCAGCCATCTTCCTGACGCCGATATTGGCGCTGAAGTGGTGCTGTGGGGCTGTTCCAGCAGTGGTGCCATCTTGCCGGTCGATGAGGTCAGTCAGGCAGCCGGTACCGTTGGCTATGAGCTGATGTGCGCCATCACCGCCCGGGTGCCGTTTGTGGTGCAGGCATAAAATTTTATTCAACAGGATCACAACATGAGTTCTCAAGATATTCAACGTATTCACAGCACTGAAGTGATGAGTGCGGCAACGGTATTTAATCAGGTGGTCTATCTGTCGGGTCAGATTCCGAAAACCACTGCCGGGCAGGACATCACTGCGCAAACGCAAGAAGTGCTGCAGACCATTGATACGCTGCTGGCCGAAACCAATAGCGATAAAAGCCGGATTTTATCTGCGCAACTCTTTTTAAAGAATCTGTCCGATTTCCAGACCGTGAATGCGCTCTGGATTGAATGGTTGCAGGGCCATGCCACACCGGCACGCGCCACCATTCAGGCGGAACTGGTCAACCCGGACTGGCTGATTGAAATTGCAGTGACCGCTGCACAGAAATAAGCCGTCTGGTTTGGTTTTCTCTCCCAGCCACTGACGCTGCGTACAGCCCAAGATAGGATTTGTTGGGATGTACAGGACCATCATTGCAGGATGACGTATGCACAGCCTGCGCTGATGGCAGGGTCAGGGCACAATAAGGATATTGAACATGACTTCCTCTCGTCACGATGACGTTCATTCGTCGCCACATGAATTACAACGCAAACTCTCCAACCGGCATCTGCAGTTAATTGCCATTGGCGGCGCTATTGGCACCGGACTGTTTATGGGCTCCGGCAAAACCATTGCCTTGGCCGGCCCGTCCATCCTGTTTATTTATATGATTATTGGCCTGATGTTTTTCTTCCTGATGCGTGCATTGGGGGAAATCCTGCTGTCCAATCTGCACTATAAATCCTTTATTGATATGGCGCATGAGCTGATCGGGCCGGGTGCGGGCTACTATATTGGCTGGTCCTACTGGCTGGGCTGGATTCTGGTCGGAATTGCCGATCTGGCAGCCATCATCAATTATCTCGGTTTCTGGCTGCCACCAGATACCACGTTTACTCCCATGGGGCAGGCGCTGATCAGTGTTGGTTGTGTGCTGTTTGTACTGGGACTGAATTTACTGACGGTCAAGCTGTTTGGTGAAATCGAGTTCTGGTTTGCCCTGATCAAGATTCTGGCCATCTTAGGCCTGATTGGTATTGGTGGCTATATGGTCTTTAACCAGTTTGCCGCGCCAGATGGCACCACTGCCAGTTTTCAGCATGTCTGGTCACATGGTGGTATGTTTCCACAAGGCGGTAACGGTTTTCTGGCCGGTTTCCAGATTGCGCTGTTTGCCTTTGTCGGGGTGGAGCTGCTGGGCACCATGGCGGCTGAAACCAAAGATCCGGAAAAGAATTTACCCAAAGCAGTCAATGCAATTCCGACCCGGATTATCCTGTTTTATGTGCTGTCTTTATTTGTGGTGATGTCGGTGACGCCGTGGAACCAGATTCCGGCAGACCGTAGTCCGTTTGTGTCGTTGTTTTTACATGCCGGTATTCCCACCTCTGCGATTATTATGAATCTGGTGGTGTTATCTTCGGTGATGTCTTCCATGAACAGCGGTGTGTTTTCGACCAGCCGCATGCTGTTTGGCCTAGCGCGTGGCCGGCAGGCGCCACAGGCGTTGGCGACCTTGTCAAAACGGGCAGTACCGGCCAAAGGTCTGCTGTTCTCCTGTCTGTTTATTATGGCCGGTGCAGCCTTGCAGTATTTTGTGCCGAATACCGTTGAAGCCTTTACCTTGGCCAGCTCGCTGTGCGTGATTCTGTTTATTAGCATCTGGGGCATTATTATGGTGTGTTACCTGCGCTATCGTAAACTGCAGCCGCAGTTACACGCTGCTTCACGCTTTAAAATGCCGGGCGGGGTGCTGATGAGCTATGTGGTGTTGGCCTTCCTGCTGTTTGCACTGGTGATTCTCAGTCTGGAGCCGGATACGCTGAAAGCACTGCTGGTCAGTCCGTTGTGGCTGGTGATTTTAACCGTGACTTACTATGGTCTATATAAACCGCGGCTGCGTAAATACCAGCAATATGCCCAGACCGAGCAATATGCCAAGTCAGAAACCCTTCGCTAGCCCACAAAAAAGCCTCGTATCAAACGAGGCTTTTTTTATCTGTTCTTCGATGGAGCTAGAACACAGGTTTCACCACCACCAGAATCACAATTGCAAATAACAGCACTGTCGGCATTTCATTGAAAAAGCGCCAGAACTTGTGTGACTTGTAATGGGCATTGCCAATCAGTTTCAGACGGTAATAACCGCAAACCAGATGGTAAATCACCAATAATCCGACCAGTGCCACTTTCAGGTAAAACCACAAGGCATCGTGGTAGTTCCGGGTGGCATCACCCCAATCTACCAGAAAGTGGGCGGTAATTAGGGTGGCAATCATGGAAGGCCACATAATTCCGCGGTACAACTTGCGTTCCATGACTTCAAAACGCTGATGACTGACCGCATCTTCACTCATGGCATGGTAAACATATAACCGTGGCAGATAGAACAGTGCAGCGAACCAGCACACCACGGCAATAATATGTAATGCTTTTACCCATAAAAAAGCATCAGAAGGTGCATCCATCGAAAATCCTATTTAGGGATTATGCATCCCATTTCTTGAAAATCAGACAAGCGTTTACGCCGCCAAAACCAAAACTGTTACTCATCACAGTATTCAATTTTGCGTCACGTTTTTCAAGTACGATATCAAAGCCTTTCGCGCCTTCATCCAGCTCGGTCACGTTGATGTTTGGCGCAATAAAGTCGTTTTGCATCATCAGGACAGAGTAGATCGCTTCCTGTACACCGGCAGCACCCAGGCTGTGACCGGTCATAGATTTGGTCGAGCTCAGGGCTGGTACCTGGCCTTCACCAAAGGCACGTTCCATGGCTTTCAGTTCAGTCACGTCACCTGCAGGGGTAGATGTACCGTGTGTGTTCACATAGTCAATCGATTCAACACCATGCTGTTTGGCTTCATCCAGCGCCATCAGGATACAGCGTGTTGCACCTTCACCGCTTGGCGCAACCATGTCAGCACCATCCGAGTTGGCTGCATACGCGACCACTTCTGCCAGAATGTTGGCACCACGTGCTTGTGCATGTTCCAGCGATTCCAGTATCAGGAAGCCACCGCCGCCGGCAATCACGAAACCATCACGGTCTGCTGAATATGGACGAGAAGCAGTTTCTGGGGTGTCATTGTATTTGGCACACAGCGCACCCATCGCATCAAACAGCAGGCTTTGTGACCAGTGATCTTCTTCACCACCGCCAGCCAGCATAAGATCCTGTTTACCCAGTTGAATCAGGTTGTAGGCATAACCAATCGCATCGGCAGAAGTTGCACATGCGCTGGTAATCGAGTGCGCAACGCCTTGCAGTTTAAAGGCAACGCCCAGGTTGGCCGTAATGGTGTTTGACATATTACGTGGTACAAAGAATGGGCCAATTTTACGCGCGCCTTTTTCTTCCAGTAATTCCACCATTTCAACCACAGATGCAGTCGAGTTCCCGCCTGAACCACCGGCAATACCGTAACGCGGGTTACCAGCTAAATCTTCAACTTTCAGGCCGGCATGTTCAATGGCTGCTGCCGCTGCGTTATAGGCATACATTGCACACACGCCCATGAAGCGTTTTAAACGACGGTCGATATTGTCAAAATTCTGTTCTGCAGCTGCACTGACATGGCTCTTAAAATTCAGTTCAGCATAAGTCTGGTTAAAACGTGTGCCTGAAATACCATTTTGCAAAGAGTGGGTTACATCTTCTAATGTATTACCAATGCACGAATTAATGCCCATGCCAGTGATTACAACACGTTTCATCTACAGTTCCCTTATGGTGATATTATCGGGTCCAACCCTGGAGACTGTCGGCGCAAATGCCGGTGTCCAGTGCATTTCCCAAGTTTTTCAATTGGATTCATAATAACAGAAAGAATTTTGAATTCTTATGGCAAATCCTATGCCTCTTTGGGAATGACCAGATTTGGGGAGCAGACTACGTGAACATAACCAAAAGAAACACAATAAGGTTGAGATAAACGCAGACTATACCTAGTATTTAGCAATAAATCTTAAGAAAGAAAATGAGGAGCAAGAATGACAGATTCTAATAATAAGCAATCAGGCGGATTCCTCTCGAGTGCGTTTGGAGTGGCTAAAAAGCTCAGTCATACCGGCATTGACCTGGTTCAGCATGTGGCGCCCGGTTCGACCAGTAAAGAAGAGGCGGGTAGCAGTCAGGGGCGGGTGGTGGAAGGCAGTGCCAGCCCGGTATTTGGCCGCCATTCATCGCGTTATGACAATCCGCAGCAGGTACTGAAGGCACATTTGCCGCAGGTCTCACGTCAATTGCTAGGTCGTCATTATAATAAGGTCAATAATCTTGCCCATTTTGTGGCGCCTCAGTTTTCCGATAAGGTGTCGGATTACTTCTTTCACCAGCTAAATACCTTCACCTCCAATATCAGTTCGGTCGATGCAGTTTTAGATGAAGCCGGAGTACGTGACTTAGAGGAACTGACCCAGGATGTGAACCGTTCCAAACGCATCAGCCAGGCGCTGGCAGAGCAGAATAAATGGCTGGCCTCGATTCAGGGCGCGATCACCGGGGCTACCGGCGTGATTGGAACCGCGGTAGATGTGCCGGTCTCAATGATCATGTCGTTACGCACCATCTATCAGGTTGGGCGTTCGTATGGCTTTGAGCTGAATAAAGAAGAAGGCCAGGCCATTGTGCAATATATTTTCAAACAGGTTGATCTGGGCCTGATTGCCGAAAAGCAGGCGGTCTTGCTGGGTATTAAAAGCGTGCTGAACATGCTGCAAACCCATGATGTGCATCAGTTACAGCAGCTGGTCGGTTCCAGTAATGATATGGAAGCGCTACGTAAATATCTGGTCAATGAGCAGGGCGAAATGAAGTGGCAGTGGATGAACTCGATGCCGAAGTTCTCGCTGTTAAGCAAATTAACCCCGGTGGCGACAGCCTCGGTCAGTGCCGCCTATAGCTGGAAGCTGGTCGAACATGTGCACCAGAAAGCGCAGGAAGTGTTCTCGCATGCCCGTGAATATCTCATCCAGCATAAGGGCAGTCAGCTATCCCCGGTCGATGCCTATGAAAAAGCCGCAGCCTTACTGGCACAAGCTGCACCGAAATTACTGGAACAGCCAGCTACAGCTACACCGGCCGTCGAGGAGCTAAAGCTGGATCAGGATATTGAGCTGCAGCAAAACAGCACCATCTCTAAGGTGAAAATCCAGAAAAAATCGGCAGAGGAAAAACCGGAGCCGGAACAGGTCGATCAGGATATCCAGCAGGGCCTAGAGCAGCTGGCCGATAAAATGGTTGAACCGAATGCTGCAGTCGAGCCACAAAAACCGGCAATTCCACCGGAATCGATTGAGCCGGAACCTGAAGAGGATGACGAGTTTGACGACACGCCACCGGCAGTGGAGGAGCCACCAGAAACGGAGGCTGAACCGCAAAAAGCAGACGCTGAGAAACCGGTAGCGAAGAAGGTTACAAAAAAGCAAAAAGCGCAATAAGGTGCTAATACCTTAAAAAGCAGTAAAATCAGCCTTTAATGCGGGAATGGTCAATATTTGCCGGTCTGTCGAATATTGACCATTTTAGTATCTTGACTTACAATTGCATGCCCTCAAAAAGTAGTATGTTTTTGGGGCTTTTTATTAACGGGAGAATTGCCACATGGCAACAACAAATCAGTTGATCCGTAAGGGTCGTACGACTTTAGTTGAAAAATCTAAAGTTCCTGCGTTGAAGGCTTGTCCACAACGTCGTGGTGTTTGTACACGTGTTTACACAACTACACCTAAAAAACCTAACTCAGCAATGCGTAAAGTTTGCCGTGTTCGCTTAACTTCAGGTTTCGAAGTTTCTAGCTATATCGGTGGTGAAGGCCATAACCTGCAAGAGCACAGTGTTGTTCTGATCCGTGGTGGTCGTGTTAAAGACTTACCAGGTGTACGTTACCATACCGTTCGTGGTTCTTTAGACTGTGCTGGCGTGAAAGATCGTAACCAGTCACGTTCTAAATACGGTACTAAACGTCCTAAGAAATAATCTTTCGAGATTAAGCTCTTAGTTCGTTAGAACTGCAATCCTTTATCGTCTCGCTTGTCTGATTTCTGCATTTATTTTGTGAATATTCAAGCGACGTATAGTAAGGCCAGCGAATGCATACGACACTTTATGCTACTGCTGGATTAACCTGAAGTGTCATATTTATAGGTAGTTTTAAAATGCCAAGACGTCGCGTAGTCGCTGCTCGTGAAATCCTTCCGGATCCTAAGTTCAGCAGCCAAACAATCGCTAAATTCATGAACCACGTAATGCAAGATGGTAAAAAATCTATTGCTGAAAGTATCGTTTACGGTGCTTTAGACCGCGTTCAAGAAAAAAACAAAGTAGACCCAGTTGAATTTTTTGAAGCTACGCTTGAAAAAGTTCGTCCTATGGTTGAAGTAAAAGCACGCCGTGTTGGTGGTGCTACTTATCAAGTTCCTATGGAAGTACGCCCATCCCGTCGTACTGCTCTAGCGATGCGTTGGTTAGTAGATGCTGCTGCTAAGCGTTCTGAAAAAACTATGGCTTTACGTCTTGCTGGTGAGTTGCTTGATGCAGCTGAAGGTAAAGGCGCAGCGGTTAAAAAACGTGAAGATGTGCACCGTATGGCTGAAGCCAACAAAGCCTTCTCTCACTACCGTTTCTAAGCGGATAAAACAGGACCTAATCAGGAGGGTGATGAATTTAGTTGTCACTAGTTTGTCATCAAAGCGCTTTAAGTTGCTATGCAGCTTAAAGCGTCCTGTTTTAAACAACAAAATTTAGGAATGCTAGAAATCATGGCACGTCAAACCCCAATTTCTCGTTACCGTAACATTGGTATCTCTGCGCACATTGACGCAGGTAAAACAACCACTTCTGAACGCATTTTGTTCTACACAGGTGAGAGCCACAAACTAGGTGAAACTCACGAAGGTTCAGCAACAACTGACTGGATGGAACAAGAGCAGGAACGTGGTATTACCATTACTTCAGCAGCTGTAACATGCTTCTGGAAAGGTATGGCTAACCAGTTCGACCAACACCGTATTAACGTAATTGACACCCCGGGACACGTTGACTTCACAATCGAAGTTGAGCGTTCTATGCGTGTTCTTGACGGTGCGTGTATGGTTTACTGTGCTGTAGGTGGTGTACAGCCTCAGTCTGAAACTGTATGGCGTCAGGCGAACAAATATAAAGTGCCTCGTATTGCGTTCGTAAACAAAATGGACCGTACTGGTGCGAACTTCTTCCGCGTTGTTGAGCAAATGAAAACACGTCTTGGTGCGAACCCAGTGCCAATCGTTGTTCCAGTGGGCGCAGAAGACACATTCACAGGTGTTGTTGACTTAATCGAAATGAAGTCAATCATCTGGGACGAAGCTTCTCAAGGTATGAAGTTTGAATACGGCGACATTCCTGCTGATCTGCAAGATACAGCTGAAGAATGGCGTACAAACATGGTTGAAGCTGCTGCTGAAGCATCAGAAGAACTCATGGACAAATACCTGGAAGAAGGCGACCTTTCTAAAGAAGAAATCGTAGCTGGTCTTCGTCAACGTACTTTGGCTGGTGAAATCCAACCAATGATGTGTGGTTCGGCGTTCAAAAACAAAGGTGTTCAACGTATGTTGGACGCAGTGATTGAATTCCTTCCAGCGCCTACAGACGTAGAAGCGATCAAAGGTATCCTAGACGACAAAGATGAAACCGAAGGTTCTCGTGAAGCGTCTGACGATGCTCCGTTCTCTGCGCTTGCGTTCAAAATCATGAACGACAAATTCGTAGGTAACTTAACGTTCGTACGTGTTTACTCAGGTGTTCTGAAAGCAGGTAGCCCTGTTTACAACCCAGTGAAAATGAAACGTGAACGTATTGGCCGTATTGTACAGATGCACGCAAACGACCGTCACGACATCGAAGAAATTCGTGCGGGCGACATCGCGGCGTGTGTAGGTCTTAAAGACACGACTACGGGTGATACACTGTGTGACGAAAACAACGTAATCACACTTGAGCGTATGGAATTCCCAGAGCCAGTAATTCAATTGGCTGTTGAACCTAAGACCAAAGCTGACCAAGAAAAAATGTCAGTTGCGCTTGGCCGTTTAGCGAAAGAAGATCCATCGTTCCGCGTATTCACAGACGAAGAATCTGGTCAGACTATCATCGCTGGTATGGGTGAGCTTCACCTTGACATCATCGTTGACCGTATGAAGCGTGAATTCAACGTTGAAGCGAACATTGGTAAACCAATGGTTGCTTACCGTGAAACGATCAAGAAATCAATCGAACAAGAAGGTAAATTCGTTCGTCAAACTGGTGGTAAAGGTAAATTCGGTCACGTATACGTACGTTTAGAACCGCTTGATCCTGAAACTGGTAAAGACTACGAGTTCGCTGAAGAAGTTGTTGGTGGTGTAGTACCTAAAGAATTCTTCGGTGCGGTTGACAAAGGTATCCAAGAACGTATGAAGAATGGTGTCCTTGCTGGTTACCCAGTCGTTGGCATCAAAGCGACATTGTTCGACGGTTCTTACCACGATGTCGACTCTGACGAATTATCGTTCAAAATGGCGGGTTCTTACGCATTCCGTGACGGTTTCATGAAAGCAGATCCTGTTCTTCTTGAACCAATCATGAAAGTTGAAGTAGAAACTCCAGAAGACTACATGGGCGATATCATGGGTGACTTAAACCGTCGTCGTGGTATGGTTCAAGGTATGGACGATTTACCTGGCGGTACTAAAGCAATCCGTGCTGAAGTTCCACTGGCTGAGATGTTCGGTTACGCGACTCAAATGCGTTCTATGTCTCAAGGTCGTGCGACTTACTCTATGGAATTTGCTAAATACGCTGAAACTCCACGTAACGTGGCGGAAGGCATCATCGCTAAGTTCCAAGCTGGCGGTAAAAAAGGTGACGACGAGTAATCTTTCGATTACTATATTGCCTAACTAATTTTATAGTTAAAATCTAATGCTCATGCAGTGATCCTGCATGAGTAATCTACAAAGGAAGATGAACATGGCTAAGGCTAAGTTTGAACGTAATAAGCCACACGTTAACGTGGGCACAA
>ERZ1023263.58-NODE-58-length-49753-cov-250.828484_pt1 | contig 49753 bp, 85 predicted proteins | sample MGYA00380461_ERZ1023263 | MGnify/ENA primary metagenome ERZ1023263 (study PRJEB33173, sample SAMEA4830316) | metagenome | study: EMG produced TPA metagenomics assembly of the PRJEB25223 data set...
GTGCAGACAAGGAAACTAGGATTTTTACTTATCAAGAAACGATTGGAAAAAATATCCTTGTGAAGTGCAAGAAAGGCAAAGGTTATTGCTATCCCAAAAAATGGTTTTCTCATGCCAATGATGCAGAAATCAAAGCGGGTAAAAGATTGGAGGTAAAATGATGGGAGCATTGCAGTTTTCAACTTATGACTACTTGTTTTTAAAGCATCGCTCTGTTGTGGTGAAGTTGCTTGATATTGCGGATGAATACTATCCATCCCTGAAAAAAGCAACTGTGCATCAGATGGCGACTGAAAACAAGTTTCCATTTCCAGTGTTCAAGCTGGACCAGAAAAGCCGTACAGCGCCATATTTCGTAAACTTACGGGATTTGGCAGATGCGCTAGATAAAGAGCATCAAAGCGCATCAAAAGACTTTGCTACATTTCATCAATGATCTGTAGCAGGTCATCTAATTGTAAAATATTCGCCCTCTTTTTCACCGACACATATCGCTCAAGACTGCTCCATGTGTCATGCAATGTGACTTGCTGAATTTGTGGAATAGTCAATCCATTTTCAGCAAGTCGTGTTGCCCCTTCATGTCTTAAATCGTGAAACCTAAAATCACTCATGCCCAGAATATGGCAGGACTGGTTAAACTCGGACGCTATAGCAACAGCGGACAATGGTACGAGTAAATCGCTATCACCACCCATCTTTAGCATTCTCGCCCTTGTGTCATCTCGCATTAAAAGCTCAATGATTTTTTGGCAGTCTGAAAGCACGTTAAAATACTTGTGATTTCCTTTTGAGCCATTAGGGTTTTTTAAGTCTCGAACCATCCATGATTGATGCTCTTTATCATAATCGCTTAATCGGATTCGGGTTATCTCTGCTTGTCGCCTGCATGAGAAAATGGCGAATAGAACAATCAAGTGCATAGGGTACGCTGTACGCCCACGATTCCATTTATCAAGATAGTGAAGCAACAGGTTTTTTAATTCAGCATTGGATAGCAGCCTATCTCGCTTGTCTGATTTCTTGATCTGTCGTGTCTTTCTTAATTGCAGGCAGGCATTGTTAAATTCATTCAAATTGACATTGATACGCCACATCACAGAAGCATGAGTCAAGATGGATTTAATGTTTTGAAGTTCATTTAAGATGGTAGATGGCAAGACTGGATCAAGACCTAACTTGCTATATCCTTTCTTTCGCAAGGCCACATGCTCAGAAACATGGGTGGCATTGATTTGTCCTAAATACACCTTGGCAATAGGTAGCTTCGCAATTAAATCAAGCGACCTGTTTTTAGTACGACCAAACTCATCACCCACTTCTTCTTTATATTTTGCAATAGCAGCAGCAATCGTCATTGACTTATTATTAATACCAAGCAAAATATCGGGATTATCTGCTATCTCCTGCTCGCGTTTGTTGAGCCAGTTTGATGCAGTACGCATGGTGCCAAAGGTTTTACTTTCCTTGTATTCAGGTAAGCCAGAGCGTTTGATGCGTATTTCAGCACGATAACGGATAGCGCCACTGACGCTTTTGCGCTGTGTAATTGTTCCCATTTTTACGCCATTTAATGTATTTTTCAGATGGCGTAAATTATGGCGTAATTCAATAAGCTTTAATACTTGTTAATCTGTATTAATCGTTATTAATCGGCAAGTGACTTATTGGATTAAAGTGCTGTAATTTATAATAAAATTCACAAGGTATTGATAATTAAAACATATTTAGCATTTACATTAATGTGGTGCAGGACTGGATTAATTAATTTTAAAATGACAAACAATTCAATAACATAATAAACAATCATGTTCTTGTGGAGTAAATTTGGTGTAAATAAAGGCCCATCAAAGAGCCTTCACACAAATCCCCACACTCACATTCGTCGTAATTGAATGCGCTGTGCAGCCTGATAGGAGGAGGCACAGCAAAATGATTCTTAAACCCATTGGCGCAATTTCGCAAGATGGGCTTTACGATCTGCAAGACCATTAGTACCGCCATTGATCCGGCGCGTAATAGCCAACACATCATCTTTATCAGCCAGAGCATTCAAGCCGTTATCAGACCAAAACTTGCAAGCAACCATTAGGCCGATACTTGGGATTGCCACAATCTCGGGATTGTTTTCAAAGTCGATGCCAAGCTGCTGACCGTATCTGCGATAATTGGCACGTCCAGTTAATTGAATTGGCCCACGACCCTTATATCGCTTCCCATCTCCTGCTTGCGTATTACCTAAATCCTTTCGACCTTCATAAGCAGCACCAGATGCGATTTCTTCCATGTATCGAAAGTTGCCAGACTCATGTGCAAGCTGTGCAAGGAAGTGAATAAAGCGAAGCGAGTTATCCAGGATGCCATAGGTCCGCAAATGAACATTGGCAGCCAGACCAAGTTCTTCAGCACGTGCTTGACTGGCACCTAGTTTTTTAAATAATGCCGTCAAGGTGCCACGGCCAATAATGCCGTCATCGTGCACACCCACTGCTCTTTGGAGTTTTTTAATTTGAGTGGTGTTCATCATCTTTATCCGTATTAAAAAATTTAGGACGTGCACCACCCTTACCCCAGATGTAAAGCTGTCGGGTAAAGAGTGCGAATAAAATACTTACCGTGGTGTAAAAAAGGGTTCCAGCTGGACTGGGCGAATACTCATCTTTAACAAAAAGTGCTGCCCCAAAAAGGATCGACAATACCAATAGAAAATCGATATGTTTTGGAAGTTGAATTTTTGGATGAAATGCCATGATGGCAAACGAAACTATAAATAACACCAAAGCCGTTTTACTTATGATTATCAGCATCTTCACTCTCCTTTTTGACCAAACCAAGAACTCTTGATCGAGCCAAACTCAGCAATGCTTCAGCTGTACTTTTACCAGCAGCACCCAGAATGAAACCAAATAGTTCTGGGTAGTTACCGCTAGCAAGAAATAAACTTGCCGGTTTAGCAAAGACCACACATAAAATGAATCCTGCGAAGAACCCTATCCAGCGATCCCGGGTTGGCTCCTTGCTTAATAGAAAGCCAAAAGTTGCGCCCAGCACACCCGTAAAAAGGATGTGTGAATGGTTCTTGATGCTTTCCAATACTTGATTAAGAAAGTCCATATATATCCCCTTTAGCCATACATCCCCCTATAAAATCGGCAATAAAAAAGAGCCTTTCGGCTCTGGTGGTGGATTAGATGAGTAGTCATTGGACATTGCGCCCCCTAAATTTTGGTAATAAAAAGCACCCGAAGGTGCTATAGCTGGACTGCTTCAACCTGCTCTTTTGTTTCGGCTTCAAAGATTAGTTGTCTTGCAGTGCGCCCACGTTCATGAACGCTTGCGATATGGGCTTGTAATGCTGCATAGAGTTGCTGCAACTGTGATGCACTTAACTCAGCCGTTGTATTGTCAGCTAAAGTCCAGACCTGATCTACACCAGCAACCACTGCCACCATAATTCGACCTTGTGAAGCTTGATCTGAATCATAAACACCGCCCTCAAACTCAAAGCCTCCAAATTCAAGTTGATCGCGCCTAGATTTAATCTCGGCCCATTTCTGGGCTTTGATTTCATCCAAGGTGCGAGGGTCTACCCAATCCTTTAGATCATAATTAAATATGTGGTGTTGTGTTGGCTGAGCGGGCATTGCCACCCAGCCATCCTTGTAGTACATATTTGGCTCAGGAGGGTCTTCAACCGCAAGACAATCTGCCGGAGTATTTAGCATCACGATCTCATCACTAGCTTGAATCGTAAAAAGTGGCTCACCAGATCTTGAGATGATTGTGGTCATTTTTTAAGCTCCAGAATACTTAGATTTTTCTCTCTAAAAGTTGGGACTGGTGATGCGCTGGCTTTTTTTGCCATTACCCCGGCTGGAGCGGATGGTATCCTGCCAAACGCAGCTTTAATTGAGTAGGTACATAAACCAGACATGGGTCCATCGATGTAGGCAACAATATTATAAATACCGCCGAAATCTAAGTATGAGTTTGATGTTGCGCCCGACTTATTAGCAGGAAAGTAAAACCGCTTGATCTCTAAGTTGTTTCTATAAAGTATTAAAATTAAGTTGCAGTAACTAAATACATTATTATTTACAGTACCTCCTTGCTCCGAATAGATTCCGCACGGTTCAAGCGTTATTGACCCATCTATCCGACACTTACCACCAGCTCTATTCATGCTAACCGCTATGAGCTCCCCGAAACCGGACGCCCATGTTTGTATAGATGTCTCGTCGGTAGTTTCATGGGTACCGTTATAAGAATGAACTGTTGTGTTGATTACCCCTACTGGGACGGTTACAGCTTCATCTTGAATCTTTAGCGTTGTGACTGCTAAATCATCAATATTTCCCGACTTAACCGCCAATTTATCAATCTTCGCTGTCTTAACTGCCAAATCTTCAATATGCGAAGTCTTCACAGACTGATAGTCTATGAATGCAGACTCCATGTATGCACTGACAGGGAAAACTGTACCTGTCACCGGATCAGTGAATGGCGTATTGCGGAAACTGAATGGGTAATAACCTGTGCTATTACCAGAACCAATGGCAAATGAATCAAAGTTCAAAATAAAATTAGATTCTTTGCCGTCGTTAGCCCCACCCCAGCCTGCCACCTTCCCGTTTACGTCAAGCTTGATGTACTTTTGGGTATACAAGCCATTGACTGATTGAGATACCTCCTGAATTGATGCGGTGTTTTGGCCTACGGTTGTTTGAAGCGTAGTGGTTGCTTGCACGTTTGCAGAAACAGCGTCAGCATTCGCTTTGATTTGTTGCTTGTATAAAGCATCGTTTTCACTAATCGTTGCAACAACTTGGTCAGTTCTTTGCGCCTGAGCCATATCACCTTCGATTAGCGCAGACTGTAACGACCAAACACCCGCAAAGCCTTCGGTTGAGCCAATCAGGTCTTCAGTTGAGCCGATTAGCTTTGGATTGACCTGTGCATACACACCGTCAATTTTTGATGACATGGTTCGCTGATCACCAACAATAAGCTCAACATCCTCAACAACGGCAGCAACCGCCTGATCATTACTCAACTTATAAGCAGTCAGTTGATTAAAGGCTTGCTCATCACCCGCAATTCTTTTAGACCGCTCCTGTGTAAGCCCATCTTCTAGATTATTTACAGCCTGAATAATGTCTGACACATCACCGTCAACGGTTTCAATGCGGTCAATCTTAGTTTGCAAATCTTGATGTAGTTGCGACTCAGTAATTTTGCCTGACAAAATATCCAGAACAGCAGAAGCATCGGCCGACGTTGTAGCGCTTACACGCTCAGACCACGGACCAATATTCCCGATCCGATCAATCAAACGACCACGGAACCAACGCGTTAAATTTGGCTGCATTCCCTGAATTTCGTGCGTATCTGTTGGATAAGCAAATAAACCAAGCTGTGCAGCATTAGCACCATTCGCTGTACTTGAAATTTCAATTTCCGTATACGCAGTATCAAGCGCACCAACCGCAGGGAAATTCCAGTTCAAGCGGTAACCGAACAAGATACCTGTCGCAGCAATATTTGCTAACGCAGGCGGTAGACCTTGCTTGCCCGACAAAGTTGTGAGCATTGAGTAAGTCGGCAAGGAAGCAATATCAAAAGCAGAAATTGCAGTCACTCGCGCTTCATAATTGCCGGCATAAATACCTGATACTTCAACTGAGTTGTTTCCAGTAATTGGCAACTTAATCCATGTTCCATCATCTTTGCGCCATTCCACTTGATACTTTGTTGCGCCTTGTGCCTGTGGCCAGGTGATAATCATGGTTTCAATGGCCAGACCTTGCTGCACCATGGTTCTAGAAGTAATTAATACAGATTCTACTGGTGCCTGAACAGTTGGATTGATGATGGAAATTGGACGCTCATCAATAAAAGCGCCAAAATCGATTGCATCATACTTAGCTGATTCATACTGTAGTGCAGTGATTGAAAACTGATGTTTATCATCTTGAGTGATACTCATGACGCGAAACTTCATAGTCTTTAAATCTTGCGCGTCAACGACCCACACATTTTCAGCAGCAACAGAGTCAAACGCTACTGTGACTGTGACATTTCGACCAACTTTTGATGACACAATACGCGCTTGCGCTTTACCATTTTCACCGTTTACAACCAGTCTGTCACCTGCACGGCAGACCACATCATCACGGTCAAGTGTGATTGTTTTCTTGTCCGCCGATACTGCTGAAATACGACCACCATTGGCGCGACCTGCAAATAACTCATCCGCAATTTCAATGACACGGCCCGGCTGTGGAATATAACCATCAAGACCAACTTTAAAAGACACAGTGCGAGTTTCAAGTTGCTCGGATTTTAAAGCCCAAAGCCCTGCACGCTGCGCCTGACCTTCTGATGTGCATCCCCATGCATCAATCTCAGCAATCCGCACACCGAGCTTTGCAATAGCCGCTTCATCACGTACATACACATATTCAGTTTTATAATGGTTTGCAGGGTTATCCCAAGCCACTTTTGCAACCGTATGACGGTCACGCGCACGGGTGCCTGAATACTCAAACAAGCCATCAATCACATTGGCGCGTGTGTAAGTAAAGTAAGTGTCTTGCGGAATATCGGCATCACAGACAATTGAATTGCCATCCCAATAACTGATTGCGCGGAATACGCCCGCTAACTTGCTTAAAATTGTATAAGCATCTTCAGTTGATTGTAGATACACGTTACAGGTAAAACGTGGCTCTTTTCCGCCTTTCCCGTCATCAACCATCTGGTCGCAATACTGTGCAAGGCGATATAAAGACCATTTATCCAACATTGTAGACGTTAATCGATCACCCAGAGCATAGCGTTTTGCGGTGCAGATATCGTAATAGATCCAGGCTGGATTATTGGTATAGGCGCGTTTAAATGTGCCATCCCACATGCCTGCATAAGTACGTGCCACTGGATCGTAATTTGTTGGGACTTGAACTTTAATCCCTTTTAAATCCACAGCAATTTTTGCAACATTGGAAAAGGTTTCAGCGTCATATTGCAGGCCAAGCATGGCAGTATTTGGATAGCTGAGCTTTAGATCAATAACTTCGGTAATCGCATCAACATACATCTTGTCGCTGATATATTCTGATGTTGAGTTAGGCGTTAATCGACGTACACGAACAGTCCAGCCAGTATCAGCCTTTGGCAAATCAATCCGGTGTGAGCGTTCGTAGTTTGCTGAAGTCTTATCTGAAATCTGAGTATTTAAAACCTCAGTCCATGTGCCGCCATCGGTTTGTAGGTCAATCGCATATCGAATCGTAATACCATTTACATCGCCATTTTCAGCATTTTGCTGACGTAAAGGCCCCCACTTAAAGCGAATGCGCAGAGCATCAAGATCGGGATTGGTGAGTGAGCGAACCCAAGGCGTATCGGATTTTAACTCCACATTGATTGCGGTTTCAGATGAAATATCTGGAAAGCCTTCGATATGAGTCTGGTCATTGGTGCCATGACGGAAATCAGCCTGAACATCTTCAAAATTCCAGCCACCAGCCGGATTCTGCAGCGGTGTTTCTTCCAGATAAACTGATTGCAAGCCATTGGCCAATCCTTCGACTTCACCTTCAGATAAACCATACAAAATCTTGATTTTGGTTTTGGATTGAGCTGAGTCTGGTGCAATGACCGCTTTTCTTGCTTTGCCTTGTCCCGCCTTTGCGCCTTTAATTACTGCGTTCATACTTTTCCCTAGACAATAAAAAAGGCGCTTATTGCGCCTGTGTTTTTTGATTTTTGATTACTTTTTAGGAATCTCTAATCCATAAATCATGTGGTCAATTTGATCTCGTGTGCTAATTTCACCTTTAATGACTTTCAGGTGAACAATTGCACGATTGAGATGGGTTTCATCTTTTGTCTTTAAAAACGCTTCGATTGACTTTTCAGCCATAACCGCCTGACGCATGTTTGGCAATTTTTGCTGCTCAATGTGTTCAAGAAGACTGTTTAGCTTCTTCTTTAAATCAACAACATCCGCAGAATCTGTTTCAAAAATAACTTCCATGACAAACCTCTCAATTACATTAAATCTTCTGGATATTGTCCAGCGCTTGCAATAAAGCCACCGACTTCACGCTGACCGTAAAGCACCGGTACCGGATTGCCCTGTGCAATTGTGGTGACTGCACCACCAAAACCTTTATTGGCCTTATTGCCGTCCTGATTCTGGTCTTGATTTTCAATCTTTGGCATAAGCATCATTGCAATACCACCGACCATCATGCCGACACCAGCACCAATTAATGCTGCACCCGCCGCTCCACCAACGCCGGTCCAGCCCGTTGTGACCCCAACAACAATACCAACCACTACTAGCACAGCACCGATAATGGTTTGAACTGCACCACCTGCACCTTTTACTTTTGGCACAACCTTAATCACTTTGGCGCTTGTGTTCATGTCGAGTTCGGTTTCAGAGATATTTTGCTTATCCTGAAAAACTGCAAACTCTAAACCTTGTTCATGCGCATGCAGCATGAAGTGTTCAAAGCCCGGCACCTGAACTGATAAAGCTCTCATCGCTTCACGAGTATTCTCTACCTCAAGACGAAATTCTTTGCCGAACTTCTTAGCCAAAATGCCGTATAACTTAATTGTTTTGAGCATATCGAACCACCTTTGCAACTCGTTCCTGCCACTGTGGACCAAAGATTTCACGGACTGATTTTCGTCCATACGGATGATGCAGGATCAAAGCCGAACCAATGCATGGCTCTGTTTTTTCAGATCTCAGCATTCCGTTGTCGCCTAGCCAAATCACAGCATGATTCACGTGTTCGGTGCGACCGACCCGGCATAACAACACATCACCGTATTGCGGCTGATCTACCTCAATAAATCCAGCTTTGCCAAAATTATCCAGATAGAGTGCTGGATGTTCTTTAGACTCCCACCACCGATCTTCACGGTCGAAATCAATCAGCTTGATACCAAGTTCACGCTCATAAAAATCACGGACCAATGAATAGCAATCTTGCCACCCATGATGGAAATTGCGGCCTACAAGTGGAGCACGATAACCACACGGTTCATACACCTGAAATTCAACATCCGGATAAGCGCAAATCACCCAGGGCTTTTCATGTAATTCAATCTGGATTAAATCAATCTCAGATGCGCGTGCAGACGCATTCGGGTGTGAATGCACATAAGCCTGAATTTCGCCCAGATCTTCAGCTTTGGCTAAATCCTCGTGATGAATTTCAAACTGATCTTTATTGTCTGAAATGTTGCGACACGGAATGTATTCTTTATTCACAATCACACCGCAGCACTCGGAGGGATAAACTTCAGCAGCATGTGTCTGAATTGATTTTTTAAGTTTTGCGGTTAGTTTCATCACATTAAACTCGACGCTGGAAAGCCACCAAAGCGGATTTCATTGTTGCGAATACGGCATGAAGATAAACGGCCAGAGCAGCGATCCAGTGCAGGGTTATCTGTTGGCTCGTCTTTATCGGTAAACATGGCTGCACCGGTGTACTGGCATTCTTCCCCCCTATATGCCGCGACAGCACACCAATGGCAATAACTGGAAATCTGCCGAACTGGTATCTTCAAGCCTTCGAAATCAATCGGGTTTGAAAGTTCAAATGTTACAGCATTGGCGTTTTCGGAAGTCTTTTGCTCGATGTACCAAAGCTGCTCTTTGGCTTCATTTGATGCTGTCGGATTGCCCGCACTAAAGTTTTCAGCATCAAGATACTTAGCTAGAGTGGTAATGACTTTGAGCTTTGCGCCTGCAGAGTCACCAAACTGTAAACAAAGAGTAGAAACTGCGCCCTGAATGCCGCCAATATTGTTGGCCATGCTCAGTGTTGGCGCTGAAGCTTTACCATCCGAACGCATTTCTAAGCCCGATACTTCTAAAGCCATCGGCTCGAAAGTTTGACCTTGCCAGATGATATTTCGATGCCATGTTTTTTCGTCGCTTAAATCATAGACTTTACCAATTGAACCTGTATCTGCACCGATTAACTCAACTGAGCCGATTGACGTGTAAATACGCTCCCAATCTTCATAAGAAATATGACCATGAAAGCGCAAAATGCCCGCGCCTAAAGCGCGAGCATCGAGTTCAAACAACGTAATCAGACCATCAACATACAGCTTTTGAAAATCACTGTTCAGTGTCATGATAGGACTCCATCACGGTAGCAACCGCTTGGTCTAAACCTGTAGGCTGAAAGTCAGGTGGTGTAATTGATTCTGGCATTTCAATTTCAGGTTGCGGAAGTTCTTGCAAACGCAAGTCAATCCATCGTGTTTCAGGAATATCTAAAGGCGTTTCAGTGTCAGCTACAATGCGTCCTTTTTTATTGAGCATATAGTCATACGTCTTAACACTAATGTCGCCATTTTCAAGTTGCTCATATACGACAGCGACTAGTAGATTACCGTTTGCATCTTTGGGTGTTTCGACATACCAGCCTTCTTGAGCAAAACCGGATGAGCCTTTGATAAGGTAATCACCAACGCCTAGTTTTTCAAAAGTGATTTTTTGCTGTGCCGCTTCGTCATTTAGTTCAATCTTGTCAGCAAAGAGTTTAACAATTGGTGATGCGGCTTTGATAAAGCCATTACCGTCAATTGTTGTGTTACGGTCAGTGTAAAAATAAAAGTCTTTATAACTGCCGTAATCATTAACACGCAAACAAATATCTTTTCCGCCAAAAAAATAAGGGAGCCAAAGTGACGCACCTGAAAAATCACCTAAACTATTAATTTTTATACCGTATGTGTCATAACTTAATAACTTAGCGGGCTTATGGACAGAATTTGTTTTATATCTAAAAAAACCAGTTTCAATGTCCTGAATGGGTGTACTATCAGGCGTTTCTGAAATCATTTTATTGCCCAACCCAAACGCCCCCACCTCCATTACATTTCCAGCTTGAGTGCCTGTGTTTTTAAAAGCGGCTGTTCCAAGTTTGTTTAAATTGACTCCATCGCCAAGATAGTTATAAAGCTCATCATCATTCGCCTGAAGTTTTGCCGAACCTGAACGGAACGTGTCACCGCCTGCGCCAGTAGGTGCCGTGCCTGGATTAATTGTTTGTTTAGCCATAATTTACGCCCACAAAAAAGCCCTCGATTGAGGGCATAAAATTGATTGAATTTAAGGTTTAAAGTCTTGTGTGAAAGTGGTGGAGATGGACCACATGCCACCACCTAAACTGACTGGCATATAATCCCCTGCCACTACTCGAACCTCGCCATCTAGCGGTGAATCCCAAAGGAAAGAATCAGCACCTTTATGTGCATCAAAAAAGGCCTTGATCTCTTGTATCAAAGCCTTCTTGCCAGTCCTTTTGTACGCCCAAGTAGATGACCTATTGTTAATCCCGACGCTCGTTCGCTGTGTATATCCATCGCCAAAACTGGATTGAAGGACTTTAAAGCTTGAAGTTTGGGAGTTTCCATCTAGGTCATTGCACCATGTGAATTTTTGATTGCTCATTTCCCACCACTCAGGACATTAAGACGGCAATCCAATGCTGAAACCATAGTTGAAAGCGCCTTAATCTGATTTTCCATTTCAGTGATGTATGGGGGTTTGATGTAGCCACCTTCTGCAAACTTGTTGCCAGCAAGTAATCCGCCCCGTTGCATATCTTTCTTGATCGAAGCCTTAATTGAATCACTGACCATTTGATCAAGGTCTTTAGGTGGTTCTGACTGTAGTTTGGCGATGCCCACTCGTACACGGTGCTGATACTGCTTTACTTCACCATCGATTCGATCTTTGATTTCTTTTAGCTTTTGTTCGGATTGCAGGAGTTGATATTCTTCGTTATTAAGTACAACAATCACACCATCAATTTCTAGGATCCAGTCATCTAACCGGACTGATTTTTCCTGTCCGTTTGGAGCTTTAAATATAGTGGTTCGATCGCCAAGTCGCGAACCTTTAAACTCGAATACCCCGCCAAATTCTTTTGTTATTGCCTCCAGGTTATTGCCCCATAACTGGCAATCCGTTTTTTTAAATTGAATGGCTTTCATGTTTTGTACCTCAATAAGAATGCGCAGCTCAGCCCAAAAACAAAAGCCACTACGAAAATTTTGTAGTGGCTTGGGTTAATTAAGAAAGAGGCTGCATATAGGATTAGGGAAATAATTAGGGCTAGTGATATAGCCATTATCGTTTTCATAATTTGCTCAATAAAAAACCCGTCCTAAAAAGAACGGGCTTATGAATTAGTTGACGGGCACAACTCCGCCTTATGTGCATGTCGCTTTTTCTTGCATGAGGTTGCGACATTAAGAGAAAACAGTATGCCAGTAGGCTTTAGTTTTTGAGCGGGTTAAAAAATAATAAAAGCCCCATTTTTTAGCTAAATGCTGTTGGCTTTTACCTGTGTATTTTACGCAGAATTTAATAAATACATTGCTTAGAAATTGTTTCATTTTACTTTCCTTTAGATAATAAAAAAGGACGCTAATGCGCCCTTTCTTTTACTTAAAAATTAAACCAATAAATCACCAATAAATTTAGCTTCCACAGTGATTGTTACACCCGGGGCAAAACTACTACCACCAACTAAATTATAGCCATTACCAGTTTCTTGAATTTTCAGATTTAGATCATGCTGTGAAGCTTGCCCCATAACCGATGAAACAGAACTATCATGCTGTTGAATATCAAGGTTTACTTTGTCACCTTCAATTTTCCCCTTATAGGAAAAACCGAAGTCGCCACCATTGATGATCTTATTCTGAACAACAACGGTGCCTGCGCCGAAATCCTGAATATTACTTTTGAATTGAACGAAATAGATTCCATCTTTCATTTTTGTTTCCTCATGCATTATTAGCTGAAAATTCAGCCAATTTATAGTAATGCATGATTTTGGGAAAGTTAAGGTATTTTACTTCACCAATAATCTATGCCCCTAACCTCTCGCTAATTTATGAAGCACACCGCCCTGACGGCTCTCGCGTCTAGCCCAAGCATCCATCATGTTATTAAGGCTTTGTGCGATTTCCTTTTGACCTTGAGTGTCCACTTTAGCACCACCATCAGCAAAAGTAATGGATTGTGAGATTTTTACATCGCCGCCGCTACCCAAACTAGAGCTATTGGCACCACCCGAATTGATCGCACTCACAGCCCCCATACCAACGCGGTGGGTATCTGCAACCAGTCCACCCGTCGCATAACCTCGACGAATCGACTTTCGCAAATCCTCAAAGCCTTGTGGGCCACCTAGAGCCTTGATTTCCTCTTGGGTTAAAACACCTTCGCCTTTATGCACAATGCCTGCTGGCTCATATTTACCACCGTGGCCGGTGTAGCCACCACCAGAAAAACCCGTGTCGGTAATGGATTTAATTGCACTGGCAATTTTTGCGCCCTCCATCACGGTTTGAGCAATGACAGGAATGTTTTGTGGAAACCCTAACGCCACCGCCTTAGATATACCTGTTTGAATAGCAAGTGCCGACTGAGCAATCGCAAAGCCCTTCTCGATAGCAAACATGGCTTTATATGCGGATGATTGCTCTCCTGCCATATCTCCCATAATGGACGTTAATCCACTTGCAATCTGCCCCATGCCAGCAAGCTGTAAGGCTTGTGAGTTGGCGTAGTAATCCGACTCAATAGCCACCATCCGATCATGATGCGCCTGCCAAATCGCCTCTCTCTGCTCTGCGGTTTCAGCAAGTGCCAATTGTGCATCGAATAGTTTCTGAGATGCGTCATATCGACTAAATCGCTCTTGCTCTAAGCGATATTGATCACCAGTGCCATTCATTTCAGCTTGGATGCCACCCCATTGCTGAACTGCGCTATTTAACCGTCTACGATTTTCTTCCTGCTGCAAGGCTTTGCTTAAAGCAATTTCACGCAGTTTTTGCTCTTGGCTTAACTTGGAGTTTAGAAGAATCTGCTCACGCTCCAAGCGATACCGCTCTTGCATAGCTGCGGTTTCGGACATGAGAGTTTCGCGCATTTGAAAGAGGCGGGTTTCTTGAGTGAGCTTAAGCATTGCAAGCCCTTGCCGAAGCTCCTCATCCAGCGAGCTTTTCTTAAGGGCTTTTTGCTCCTTTGTTAAGTCATGATCTGCCTTGATTTCCTGCTCTCTAATATTCATCGAGAACCGAAGTTTCTGCTCTTCAGTCATCAGGTGTTCAGCCAATTCAAATTCAAACTTCATCTGAATCAGCTTTTCTTCCTGATTGTATCGGTCTTGGGCATCATCTATATATTTAGACATGCCTTTTTCCTGAAGATACTCGATTTCATCATTCAGCTTCATTCGTCGCTGCTGATCGGCAGTAGCATATTCATATTCAATTCGAGCGATTTCTTTAGCTAAGCGCTCAGCTTCACGTTTTCGCTTGTCGCCTTCTGATTTGGCCTTCTTGGTTTTTTCCTTTTCACCTGCCGCAAAGTCATCAAGGCCAGTGGTGATGCCTACGTTATTGCGAGTGGAGCTCCCGCCACTTGTATCAGGTGCTGTTGGTTTCTTTTGTTTTGGTGATTCAGTCCAAAGCTTAGTTCCTCTCTCCCATGCTTTTTCAACATCATTTGCAATATCGTTGGCAGCATCTGAAGCAATATTTTTGACCGCATTGAATGATTTTTTTGAGGCTAATGCCATTCGCGCAGGTGCTGGTAGCCATACTGGTGTGTCAGCATAAGCAGATGCAAATTCAGCCCCCATTGCAGCCGCGGCACCAATAGCATTTCCTACAGCATTGAACGCTGTCACAACTCCCAATGCAACACTGGCTAATACCTTTAAGGCTCGTGCAAGGAATTCAGCAACATCGCTCATAAAGTTGCCTTGCTCACCCCCATCAAGAAATGCATCAGCAATATCAACCAAGGCAGGTACAACTGCGGCCATTACAGTATTGCTCATACCTTTTAGCTGGAGTTCTAGGAGCTTTGTTCGATCCTGCAATTCTAGCGCTTTAGCTATTGCCTCCTCGTCCATAATGGCACCAGCACGTTGAGCGGCATCGCCCCACTGATCAATCATTGCGCCATTTTCAGCAAAAATAGGAATTAGCTTTGTAAAGTCGTTCGCCATATTCTCAGTTAAGAATGATAGCTGCTCAGATGAAACTCCAGCCTCCTGCATTTTGTTGACATACATTTGCATAGCATCGCCACCAGATGCTTTTTGCATTTCAAGTGCAAATTTTTTAATCTCATCTGCTGACATTTTGGAGTGCTTTTGTAGTAGCTCGAATGCATCTGTAGCCTCACCTTTTCCGGTTAAGACAAACTCCCCAAGCTTTTCATTGAAGTCTTTGATTTGGTCTGATAATTGCTCTGTGGTAATCCCTACCTGATCAGCAGCTACAGCCATTCGTTGAAATTCCACTACACCCATATCAGCTACAGTGGCAAGGTTTTGAATCTCTTTTGCATTATTGGAATATGCTAGCGCCATTCCAGTCAAAGCGCCAAGCGATCCTACTGCTGCACCTGCAATCGAAGCAATACCAATAGCCGCACCTGAAAGCAATGCACTGCTTGATCCTAGAGTTTTAGTAAGACCGCCAAGTGACCCATCAAAGCTTGATACGCCATCTTTTGCACTTTTTGCCGCATCCCCAGCTTGTTTAAAAGCACCACCTAAATCTTTAGATTTTTTTGCAGTCTTATCACCCTGCATTTCAACACTTTTAAGCGATTTATCCACCGAATCCAGTTCAGTTTTAGCTTTTCTGGAATCTACTGTGATAAGTAATTTGGATTCTTGAGCCATTTTGTTTTCCTACGGGCAATAAAAAACCCCGCTTTTGCGGGGTTTTGTTGATTGATTATCTGGTTAGCTGGTACAGACTTCATTCCATACTTCTGTGAATTTCTTGCTATCACCATTTCCTTGCATGTAAATACCGCCACTTTCTTCTGTAACAACAAATGGCTTGTAGCCTGTGTAAGCACCAAATGAGTTTTTGGCATTTACTTCACCACAAGCAGCGGCACCGTATTTTGTTTTCTGGTGAATCTGCGGATTTCTAAATTCAACAGAAGATGGGTCTTTTGCAGATGCCTTAATTTGTTCTTGCGCCATAAATAACAGTACACCTGCTTTATTTTCTTCTTTAGGTTGGCTCGGTGCTTCCTGCGCTTGACGAGATTCATCATCGCTCATAGCACCTATCACACCCAGTATCACCGTAAAGATAATAAAGCTAAGCACTATTTTAGTGAATAATGATGTTTTCTTTGGTTGTTTTGCGCCACATTGCGGACAACTTTCAGCTTTATCGCTTATCTGGTTTCCGCATTCCTTGCATGGTTTAAGCGCCATGTTATTCCCCGATTTTAAGAATTATCAGGGATAAGATACTAAGTTTCTCTCAAAAAAGAAATGTGAGCACATTAATCCAGCTCTTGAAGGTCATAGGCATTAAAATTTGGACAAAGATCGCAGCTAACCTCAACTGCTTTAGCTTGGAGTTGATCTTGAAGTGATGCAGGGTGGCACTTATTTAAAAAACGAGCTGCGCCAGAGAGTTGCTTGCATGGATAAATCCATTGCGTAGGTTTTTTATCACTTTCTTTACTCAAGAGGGTGTCATTCTCGTTAATTATTCTTAACTCAAAAATCATTGATCCATAGTTGGGCGACCCTAGGTCTTCTTTTATCTCAAAACAATATGCTTTGTGGTCTTTTACCCTGAAGGAATTGCGGTAACACCTCAGCATCTCAGCCAAATATCTAGATCTATTTAATGGTTTGCCATCTAGGAAGATATGAACCCCCTTCCAGTCAATCGCCAAATCAAGCAAAGCAATCAATAAGCTACAACTTTTTTGATTTATCGAGAAAGTTGAGATGTAGTAAACCGCTTTTCCATCTATCTTTTCCTCAAATTCATCAGCTAGCTTAGCTAGGCTCAGCGCAGCGGGAAAGTTGCGAGATTTCGACTTAGGGAATGCTATCGTAAAGTTTGAGTTGAGCGACCTTACAATCATTTGTGCTTGAATATCTGGTGTTAATTCGTACATAACATTTTTTTTGCGAATTTTTAACACAAGATACTAATTTTACCCACAAAAAACCACCCAACTTTCAGGTGATACTTTTAGCTTTCTCAACAATCCAGCTAGCCAGATTCATGTCAGGATCACTATGCATTAATAGTTGATAGGCATTCTCAAGCGAATAAGGTGTTTCTCCTTCCACTTCGCCAGCAGATGTTATGAACGCAAGATTCTCCCAATCCTGAATCACATGCTTTGCAATAATCCTCATATATTCCTGAGCAATCTTAAGCTCACTCATTTTGAAGATGGTTTTCTTTACAACCAAGTCTCTTAATGCAGCAGCACATGCAGGACTGTTATACGGCTTAATTCTGAAACAGCCAAATTCCTGCCCATTTTCCAGTTTATATACAAACCATTTTGATTTATCGGTCATGTTTGGTTCCTGTAGATATGAAAAAAACCGACCTGTTTAGGGTCGGTTCAGGCTTTGATGGCTGAGATAATCTCTGGCAGCTTCCAGATTAGAATTGGTATTGAGAACAATATTAGAAAAGCCAATATCGTCTGCCACAATCCGTATTTTTCAATAGACACTTTCATAAGCTCCACTATTGGTTTAAAATGCTCCATACGAAATGTTTTTCCTCTTTGCTTGCTCTGTGAATTGGAATCAAAAAAACCCCGGTGTTTGCAGCATCGGGGTTTTTCTTTAGGTGTAAAAAAACCATCCCGAAGGATGGTTTTGTTTTTACTTAATCATCAAGACTATCGCTACAATGACTAAAATAGCTGTTAGTAGATAGCAATTGGTTCGCCACATTAGAATGGTTTTAGTACCTCGCTTTATTAAAGCGTCGTACTCTCGCATTTTATCCATTGCGCGAACCATCGCTGCATCCCCTCTTTGCAGGAGAGTAACCATTTCTAGTTTTTCCTGCTCCAAGATTCGTCTTTCCTTGGCATGCAGGAGAATCATTTCATGATCCGCTAGAATTCGATATTTAATATCTTCGAGTAGTTCATCACGGCTCATGCTTAGAATGTCTTCGCTTAGCTCAAAATCTAGATCATTCATGCTGTGCCGCCTTGATCTTTAGCTAACTTCGCTAAACCTTTAGGTGTAATGCGTACCTGCTCAGTAATTTTGGTTGTACCATCACCTCGCGTCACCTCAGTTATCTTGTGTTCCAGATAACCAGCTTGCACTTTATCCTGATAACCCAACCAATGAGAGTTACCTGCTCGCTTGTAAATCCATTTACCGGATGAAAGCTTGGCAATTAGATCTTTCGGGCGCATTTGCAGGGCTTTAGCTGCATCAGTTAGACATAGACTTCCATCAGCTTTGGCAATACGATCATAGGCTTCTACTGAAGGCTTCATTTCCTGAACTTCTTCCTCTAAACCCACAATCCTTTCAGAGTAACCTAGAAGCAAATCTCTCAAAACGCGCGGATCAGCTAAAGACTTCATCGGATCAAAGTTTTGGATAAGCTCTTTGGCTTTGAAATAGCCTTTGATTAACTGCTTCTGAACTTTCCAAGCTAGGTCATCAGTAAATGACTTAACTAGCATCAAGTAACCTGATTCAGTTAAAACAGTTAAACCACGAGTTGGTATATCAATTCCATAAGTACGGAATTCGTTCTTTTTAGAGAAATCAATAAGATAGAAATCCTCACCTTCAACAAAATGGCTTTTGTTGGCAGTAAAATTTCGTCTCGCTGTTCCCTCTGGACGACCATGTACTTCATCCAACATAGCAAAAGTTACAACACGCTGACCTTGGTACTCAACAATATCCAAAACCTTATCAGCAACAGTCACGCTGTTATTTAATTTTGCATTCATGCTACTGACTCCTTTAAAACAAAGTTCGCCGCTTTTGGTGAGTGCTGTTTGAAGTATCCAATCTCTTCATGACACGCGCTTACCCAGTCATCCAACTTATCCCAAGTGATAGCTGCCAATGTGTAAGCGGTAGTGTGCTTCTCAGACTTTTCCATAATCAGGCGAACTAGAGTTTCCAGTGCGCTAAAGCCTTCTTCTGCATTGTTAATAAAATCAACAAAGCGCTCTAATTGGTGTTCACTGATCTGAACTTGATTCGCTTCAGTGATATGGGTTATATTTGACATGTGTTTACATCCTTCTGTGATGGCAACTGAACCTTGCGAAATGTGGTAGTGGAGCAAGGTTTTTTTGTGCCTATTGATTTCATGCTTTCGCACTCTTGTGTTTTTCTACCAATAATTTGACTGCTTCATTCATAAGATAAACGATTGATCTTTTATCCTCTTTAGCAATCAGCTTAAGTTCTTTATGTAGTTCGCTGTCTAGCCGACCTTTTACATAAACAAATTCTTCTTTCATTATTTCCTCCTATTCATGCCACAATTTGTGGCGTTTAATAACTATAGCCACACTTTGTGGTAATGTAAATACCTATCATGAAATATTTACCACAATTTGTGGCATTGAGGTTTTTAGATGAGTAATCAAGCTGATCACACTATAGTTCGATTGCGTGTACCGCCAGAGCTAAAACAAAAAATTGAAGAGTCAGCGGAAAAAAATAACCGTTCACAGAGTGCTGAAATGGTTTCTCGCATTGAGCAAAGTTTTAATGATCCTATAAGCTTCAACCCAAATGACATTGATATGGTTACAAAATTAATGGCCAAGAGCATGGATAGGCTTCTTGAAGCTCTCAGTGAAGAAGGTGTCAATGGAGATCAAATCATGAGAGCCTTGCGAAACATAGCTAATAAATAGGTGAGCCTTGCTCCCAGACCCTCAAATTGAGGCTCTGAATATGATGCTGATTTTCCGGCATCATGATATGCAAATTCTCATATCGCCTCTGCAAATTTGCAGAGCACTTCATATGTGATAAGCACCAAAAAAAGCACCCTAAGGTGCTTTTCTTTGGGCATTAAAAAACCACCCGGAGAGTGGTCTTATTTTATAGCTTTTCACTAATTCCAGCTTGTCTTAGAATCCCATTGGCTGTGTGCTTGGACTCTACAGTGACAGGAACAGAAAAACGTTTATTGGTTATCGGGCTTTGCCATATTTCATGACTACCTTTACCCTGCCTGACAAATTCACATTTATATTTCAGTAAAAGATCGCGTACCAGATCATAAAATCCCTTTCCCATTAAATATCAACCCGCCACCATTGAGTGTGGAGGTTGCTCTAAATGCTGGAAGGAAATACGCATATCCTCTACATCGACATCAAGCTCATTAAGTTCAGCAAGTTCTGGAGCGATTTCCCATACGCGCTCAGTTAAGTCGTCATAAGATTTTGCTTCAGTAACCAACCCTAGATCGTCATTCTCAGCAATCCAGATACCATCAATATGCGATACACTAACAACAAACGGAGGATTATATCGATCTAGACGATTTTTCACTGAAATCAAAAAGTCTTGCAATGAAAGGTCTAATTCGTTGGTTGCTTCTATAGAGGCCTGTATATACCACTTTGAGACGGTATTAAATCTAAAGCTATTTTCTTTAAATCTCGATGTTTGAGAGACTGAATGTAGATCACCCAGTATATGTAAAATATTTCCGATAGCATGAAAGTGGACTACGGGCCCAATTGTATCAATCTCAATCACCGCACCGCGCTTATCGTAAGTATCTAGAAAATCCCGAACAATACTATCAAAGAATCCAGAGAAAATAGGCTTAAAATCAGGCGTACAGACAGAAAGCAAGATATTTGAAATATCTTTTTTGGAGACGAAAACATCTTTACTCTCATTTGTTAATACAAATCGAGCCACATTGTTTTCAAAATATGCTGTATACAACTTATGCATTGATCAGCCTCCAAGATGCTTCAGGTACAACTATTCCACCTATCACCGTCATTCGGCACATAGAGCGCAATCTAACGCACACTACGTCGTCAGACATTAATATGATATCACTAGTGACACCCCCGTCAATAAACAATTTTTATCATTTCGTCAAGTATTTTACCGCCATACAACGTCGTCTAGTGCCTAATAGTGACGCTAAACATTGCTATAACATCACCTCAAGCAAGAAACCAACTCACGCTGATTTCTTGCTCATCTTCTTATATGCCTCATCAATAAACCGGTTATCCAGATCAAAGATGACCGCATTGAAAATATAACGCTCCACTGGTAGCTCGTATTGCTCACAATAGGCATTCAAATCGGCAATACTCAGGGCTAGTGGTGTGCCTTGCTCGTATCTACGTGAGCGTGAAATGATGTTGTACGCTTCAATTAAGGCATTGGCTGTATAGCTATACTCAGGCTTTTTAACTTCTTCTGGTAGTTGCCTGCCTGTCGCTTCAGCTATTGCGCGTTGTTTTTGGTTGTACTCACTCGCTTCTTCTTCGCTGGCGAATTGGAGGTATTGGTAGAGTTCTGCAACTTTCCCAAAATTAACTGCCGGTTAACCTCAAACTCTTTAGAGATTTCCATTGCCTTTTTTGAGACAAAAATCATTAACTCAACACCTTGGGTGCCACCATTTAGAAAAATTTCACCGGCAATTTCAGGAGAAAACGCAACATCCTGCTTTAATTCTTGATCACCATTTTCATTGATTTTCAAGATATCAAAACCCTGCCAATCTTCAATTAAGAATGCTTCTGCTTTGTATTGGAAGAAGTGAAATGGTTTTTTATTTTCATCGTCAGGCTGTGCACGATATAGAATCCCCGCCTCTTCATTTTTCGCCAGATAAAGCTCATTGTTGGCGCTTTTAATCTTAACGCGTTGCTGCTTATTGCCATCTTTCTTGTAATCAAACCATTTAGCGGTGTTTGTGCTTGTGCCGATACCAAATGCCATATTTATACCTATATCTGTTGTTTGCATTTACCGCCCGAAGGCGGCTATTGATTAAGCTTTAGGTGTGCGCGTAAGTGTTGGCGCCTGATCTACAACCGTGTATTCAAATGTTGTATTCAAGATGTCGTCTTTACCACCAGTTGCAAGAGGTGCTGAAATTTCAACTTTAGGAATATTTAAAACGTATTTATTCCCAGCAGTATCTGTAATTGGAATAGAGAGTGAGATATTCCCATTAGTGAATTGCTTTTCATAAAACTCAGCGGCTTTCGCAGACCAAGCCATAGTAAAGCTACCTGTACCTTTGGCTGACATTTCAAGAATTGCACCAACCTCAAGTCCAGCACCCAAGCATTTTTGCACTTGCATTGAGTTATCCCAATTAAATGAGAATGCAGTAATGCAGGCTGTGCCTTTAACGGATGTCCCATCGAGAAGCAAATCACCGACAGAGATATTCGACATACGTGGATTTGATGATGCCGGCGTAATCGTTCCAGCGGGTGCTACTGCTGCTGGGGTTCGCTTAGTACCCATGAAGCCGAAAGTTAGACCGATCAGCCCCGATTCAGGAATATCAATACCGAATGTATTTACATGCAAGCCTGAAAAGGTGTGATAGTTTGCAATGTCGGTATAGCCAAGCAATATGCTGAATGTTTGGCGAGTTGTGCCACCAAAGGTTAGAACATTGGCTATCCAAGCATTAAAAGCTGCTGCGGCCATTAAATCATCATAAGCACCATACTGAGCTTCTGCGCTCAGTTCGCCCGAATATTCTGCCGAGGTAATCATGGATGATTGTTGCAATCGACTATCCGTAATTGAAGCTGACTCTGTTTTTTCGACACTTTGGTTTAATGAAATATCAGTAAATGCCAAGGTTTGACGTGCAAATGGCGAAGGCACTGTTCCAATGACAGTTTCTTTTGCAATCTGCACTAGTTGTTTTGCGCCCGAACTCATGGTTTTCTCCTATTCAAGGCATAAAAAAACCACCTTTCGGTGGCATTGGAAATAATTAACCCCGCACTTGGCGAGGCTACTCGTCTTCATCTTCTTTAAAATCCAAGGATGGTTGCGCCTCTTTGATCAGTTCATCTAATTCTTTTAGTAATGCTGGCTTGGTTTGCTTGCCCTCTACAGACAAAAACCGCCCTGCCTCAGACAAGCACTGCGTAATTAGCTCAACTTGTGCTGAAAGCTTACCAATGCGTACCTGTAGCCCATCTTTTAATTGGCGAGCCAATTCTTCTTGTTCGATATAGTATTTTCGAATCTCATGGCCTTTTTCATTGCGCTCCATCATTCCAAGATGCTTGGTCATATCTACCGAGATGATGTATTCAATTGAAGTTTGCCCGGTCTTTGAAAGCTCCACTTTTTGGTGGAGCTTAATGTAGTCGAAGTTTTCTTCGAACTTACACTGAGTAATTCTTCGTTTAATCCATGTTGAAAAGTCTTGCTTGCTCTCTAGCATTTTATGCAGGTCACGCGCATTCACACCGAGCTGAACTTTTCCATTTAATTCAACTTCGACAAATGGAGTTTGATTTTCAATTTTCACAATTGCATTCATATCGTTTACCTCGTTACCAAATAAAAAAGCCACACAGACATGCGGTAACGAGACACACCTGCGTGGCAAAACGGTTAATCCAAGTTTGGATTTATCTTTAAAATTAAATATTTAAAAAAAGAAACTGGCAGGCACGTTGAACATGGAAACGTGCTTTTCGAACCGTCGTTCTAGCCAGTGGTTTGCCTGAAAGCAGGCATAAAAAAACCGCCCTTTCGGACGGTTTGATTAAGTGTTTAAGCTAGTTCACTCGAAACTCAGCTCTAATTATTTTTGCGTAAAAATCTTGATCATCCATGCTTTGTGGCGCATGGACTTTGTAGACTTCAAGATGAGATACGCCGAATGATTGCAGAAATTCGCGCCACTGGTCGCACAATGCGGTCATGGCAAGCGTTCCATTGTTCTTTGGCGTAAAGCACTGGATTGAAATAATGCCGTAATCTCGGATACATGGACTGCTGCCAATTGATGCCACCTGGCTGTCAGCGTACTGTATAGAAACTTTACACCACGCTTTATTGGTTGGTGCTTTGAAGTGTTGCCCCTTGTCTAGTGGTTGGCTTTCAATGCGGAGATTGGTTTTCTCTACACCAGTGAATTGACCGATCTTTTTATAAATTTCAGTTTCAGCTTGGGTGAGTGTCATCATTTGTATTTACTCGATACAGACTGGAATGCAAGCGCATACACACCATGAGGGGTTTGATCTGAATGACCATTTTCAATCCTGAGTGCATAAGGCAAAGCATTGGTCAAATACACACAGTTGCCTAGTTTTGCTTTAAGGATGTTCTGAGCGCCTCGATCAAAAGCTTTCTGATCTAAAGTGCCTTTAGGTGCCGTATTGCCCTCACCCTCAATATATTGATAGGTTGGATGGTCGATTGTGATTAGGTTTGAATTGCGGAATGAGCCATCCATTACCGGACTACCCATAATTACAGCTCGTAGCATCTCAGCACTCACCTTTCGCAAATGCTCATCGCCAACCTTCTCTATCTCAAGCGCAAAATTACTCGGTTTATTTTTCCACCCCATCAGTTTCACTCTCCTGAAACATTGCAAAAAGATCCTGAGCAATACGCTGTATTGAATAGGCTTCAAATTCAGTGCTGGGCTTTTTCTCGCCCATTAGCTTTCTAATTCGCTGCCAGATATGCACAGCTTCATGTAATAAAAGCCCATGCACCTCAATCAATGTTCTTTCACTGCAATCACCCAACTGAACAACGCAGTGTTTGCCACCATCGTAATAATCGACCTGAGCACCCGCACCCAAATGCAGAAACTCTTGTGTGTCGTTCATATCATCAAACAACAAATCAAATTGATCTTGATTGCGGACTAGAGTGTATTTTGAATGCTCAAAGGGTGAGATATGCCATTCGGGTACATAGTTGTTGCTGATCATACATCCACCTTTCTTAATTGAATGGTATAGGTTGCTGCTACTGGATCACTCCCAATATTTTTCACTTCAAAGCCACCATCACCAAACTGCCAGACATCACCTATTTGCGGAATACCTGTAAGCTCATTTTGAAGGACAATGGCCTTTGCATCAGTAGTTTGGTAGTCGATAGGCTTAACCATATCTCGGAGGTAATTCCCTCGCACGCCACGCCCTGAATAGGATTCATCACCAACAATGGGATAGGTCTGACTCTCGAAATCAAACTCACCGGAATAAATCAGTTTTTCACAGGTGAATGAATCAACAGCATCGGCAAGGTCTTCACTGAATGCAGCCGCAAGCTCTTCTTGGAGTTCGTCTCTCATGCCCATAGCTAAATCCTTTTTAAAAACTGCACTGAAGATCGCTTGGTATATGGCTTGATCAGATCAAGGATGTATTGCTCATAAGTGTTTAGGTCTTCCGAACCTGCTGCAAAGGTTTTGGAAACACTGGTTCCAGATTGAGCCGATACTGTCTTACTCACCACAGTGGCAGCCTTACCTTGATAAAGCTTACCTGCCAGAATCCCCCTAATAATCTCATAGGAGGCTAATTTAAGTGGTTCTGGCACCTGATTGGATTCAAGATACCCTTTCACATTACGTGAGCGTAAATATGCATCCACTTGCGAGAGTAAGCGAGCCTTGTCACTAGCGCTTTGACCAGCAAATTCAGGCACGTTTTCCAGCACTTCTGTTTCAGTGACAAAGCTCATTAGTCTATTCCTTCGGTTGATCCGCTTCTTTTGCTTCTTCGGCTGCTTTCGCGGCTTTAGCTTCTGCAGCAGTAGGCTTTTTGGCCTTAGCTTCCAGTTCTTTGACTTTAGCCTTTAATTCATCATTTTCAGATGTCAGCTTTTTAACCGCTTCCCGCTCTTTATCAAGCTGCTCAGTCAATTCGGTATTTTCAGCTACCACCTTTTCACATTCGGCTTTCGCTTCATCAAGGCTGGCCTGAAGCTCAGGAGTGATGCCTACATTCAGTGAAGCCGCTTGGTTTTTAGGTTGATTGTCGAGAAATGCATAGGCCTGGTCGACCAGGTTGGCATCTGGAAAGTCTTCATCTACTTCAACTGAAGTCACGCCACCAATCACACCTAAGAATGAACTTCGATAGCAAACATTAGGATCAGGATGTTTAGGAATGTTTTCTGTATAAACTACTTTCATCTTTATGCTCCAAAACAAAGGCGACCGAAGTCGCCATGTTTATTAAGGTGTTGCTGTGCCGGAGATAACCGCAGCAAATGGAACCTGCTTACGATCAAATACGCGCTCCCAGTTTGCAGCATCGGCATACTGAGCAATGGTCGGAGATGTATTTGGACTGGTATTGCCCTTCCAAGAGAAACCTGCAGGTTGTAGTAGGTATGTTTTACGCTCCCAGAGGATTTCAGCACCACCCCCATTACCACCAGATGGCTTACGCTCAAGCTCAACAGGAACTTTAGGTGTACCTTCACCGTAACCGAATGCACCGGCACCAAAGATCAGAGATAAATACTGGCCATTGCCGTAAGTCAAACCATCATCCATAAAGATTGGTTTACCTAGGTAAGTGGCCAAGATAATGCGACCTTCGGAGTCTCGTAGGTATTCAATTAGATCCTGCTTCACCATCTGGTTCATTACGACTGAGTGAACACCCATTGCTGAGAACTGATCAGCCGTATCACCTGCAGTAAATGCCGCATCCTGGAATGCACCAGCTGAGATGGTAGCACCCGCATCAATGACCATGTCTCCACCGTCATTTGCGATATTGGAAGCAATCACACCTCGCGCAGAGCCCAGTAAGTAGCGCTGCCATTGGCGCTCCCAGTATTTACCGAAGCGGTTGCGAATGTGCTGCATTGGCTCTGAATTGGCTAGTTCAGCTGTCAAATCTGCTACACCATATCCTTTGTTTAGATACAGTGTACGAGCTTGCATTGAACCTTGAGCTGCTTTACCAACTTCACCCAGATCGTCTGGATCATCATTGGACAGGTTAGGCGCTTCATCTGCATCTAGATCTTGCCAGTATGCAATCGTAGAAGAGCCTTGGCCGTTATTGGCAATCGCATCTAATGCTTCGTTTTTAACAACGATGCCAGATTGATAGACAGCTGTTTTCTCTGGAGAGTTGACCGGATCAAGTGTCTGGTAATAATCCCCAACAAAAACATCTGATAATTGAGTTGTAGCCATATTTAAGTACCTTTAGTTTTGACTAATTGCTGAAATGCATTTGGATTTTCACGAGCTAAAGTGGCTCGCTCTGCTTCTGTATAGTCAGACCATTTTTTGTTTGGAGTACCCGAACCAGGCGCACCAGAACCATTCGCTTTAGGCCAGAAATAAGCTTTCTTCTCACGTAAGCCTTCAACCCACTCTTTTGGAGATAATGGATTGGTGCCGTCTTTCCCAATAATCACTTCCCCATTTTCATCGATGGCCACAGCCTTGCCGTTTTCATCTAGAGAGAATTGGGATTGAGCCAAGAAGGCAATATCTGCTGTAGCCTCACTTAAGGCCCCTAGCTCTACTGCTGCTTGTACAATTTGACCCTGGACCACGGACTGCTTGAACTTATTTGCATAAGCTTCGGCTTTGTCTGCACGCTGCTTTTCAGTTGAAATTAAGCGCTCATGTTCCTGTCGCATCTTTTCAGTGCGTTTCTGGATGACTTCATCAATCTTGCCCTCGGCAATAAGCTTTGACTCTTCATCCTGACCGGCTTTATTCAACAACTCCTTAACCGCAGTAAGATCTACACCTTCTAGCTGAGCCTTAATCCCACCCAGTTCAGTTTTAAGATCTTTATTGGCTTGAATCAGCTCGGTGTTTTTGGTTTTTAAACCCTGTACCTGTTCATCAACAGCTTTTTGAATGGCCGCTTTAACTTCTGGGTTTTCTAAATCGATTTGGTCTGACATTGTTTTATTCCTTGAATAACCGCCTAGCGGATTTGAGATACCTGAGCTTTGCGCAGGCATAAAAAAAGACCCGTTTGGGTCTAGGTTTGGATTTGGTTTATTTGCTCTGATTGCTCAACTCAGTATATTTTTGGTGAATCGGGCTTCGCATAGCAGGTGTCTTTTTCTTAGGTGGTAGTTGGAAAGTTGCGGTCACAATCGTCATCCCATCCACACTACATTCAGCACTAACATTTGACTGAATGCCTATCTCTTGTTTGGTTTCGGCATCCACAAGTACAAATTGATTGGTGCCTTCAACAAGCTTTAATTCAACGTCTTTCATTTGTCCAAGCCTTTAAAATTAAGTCATAAATGATTTGTTGCTCAGGTGTGGTCATAGGGCTACCGGCTTTCTAACTGAATAACCAAGACTCATCCACATCATTTGTCTGCGCACCGCGTTGGCACGAAATGGAATTAAAATGAGATCCATGCTCAAGATGTAGCGAATTTCATTAATGTCTAAAACTGATGTTATTGACCTCATAACCCCAACTCCTTAAACGTCCTCGCATCCAGCGCCTTCAACTCATCCAGCGTGTACATAGCACCTTGCGGATCGACAAACTTATCGATGCTGTAATTGCCTTCTTTGTAGAGCTTGTAACGCGATGGGCCGAGCCATTCCTTTTGGAAAAACTCATCAGTCTGGTCGAAGAACTTTTTAAACGATGTATTTGCATCTAGCTGACCAATAATCCCCTCGCGTTGGTCTTTCGGGATATCACGCACCTTACGTTCATCCATCACAAAAGGACGTTTGCCAGATAGCTTTCCGTCTGCATCAACTCCCACGAGAATACTGCGGCAGTTATAGTGCAAAGGCGGCCTTGGGTGTGGCTTATCAAGCTCATACACCGACTGATCCAATACAGAACATTGCTTGGATGTTCTCCCATCAAGTGTGCTGACAAATTTCACATGAGTGAATCCAAGTGCCTTCCACGTATCATCATAAGCAACATTCGCCACATGGCTTCGCGCAGTCCTGACAGTTCGCTCAATCTCCACCTTGGTCGCATCCCAGATACCGCCAACATAAGCGTACTGATTGCCTACCTTGGTTCGCTTGCCACGAATGCGGGTAATGATTTCCTGATTCGTCTGGCCCTGATTGATACCATCACGAATCGCATATTCAACCTGCTTTCGCGCCTTATCCAGTACAAAGCCAAACATTTCATTAATAAGCTGACCACCAGCAAGTGGAGTGGATTTTGCTTTTTTATAAAGCTGCTCACCACTGACCGAAGCTGCTGCGCCTGTCATTAACTGACTGACGTACGATGCTTCATACACCGCCATGCTAACCGCTGATTGATGAAAGGTTTCTGGCACCTCAACTGAAATCTCTTTAAATCTGTCGTTCAGTAAGGTGCGAATCTCTTTCAATTGATCGGTAGTGTATTGACCACTCGCCAATGCGATTTTTTCAGCCTCAGACAGGTTTTCAAGCAATTCTCTTAGCTCTGACACCATCTTATTAGACAGGCCGTAGAATCGACTTAAAACTTCATTCACGGCTCGGGTCGACGCTCGATAGCTATAGGCTGAATGCTGGCTTAAAGCATTAAGTATTGCTCGTTGTGCTATTTGGTCGTTCATAGTTCATACCTGGTAAAGCACCCGCATTCTCTTGCTCGACTCGTTCCATCTCATCCTTATACTCATGCTCTGGCAGATTACCAGTCGCAATGTATTCCCAATAAGTCTGGAATGAGTTTTTACCAGCAATGGCGCCTTCATAAAGCTGTTTAGCCAACTCAATATCATATGCGGTAGAGCTGAACTCTGGCTTAACACTGAATGTATATTTTGATGGATCCAGCTTTAACCACTGAGCCGCATACTTGATTGCCTGCTCAATTGCTTCAGCTGCACACATGACAATGCTGTGAAGACTTGCATGCTGGTCATCCTGCCTAGCCCGACGAGCTTCACCTGACTCTTGCGTATTGGTATCAATAACCTTGGCACCTGCTTCTAATGCTGCATTTTTCTGTGCATCCATTTCAGCTTTGGTTTTATCAATACCAACTCCTTGAATCTCTAAGTATCCGCATTTCGCTTCTGGTGGAAGTAGCCATGCCGCCATTACACCAGTCACAGAAACATCATCGCCAGCACCCAATCCGCTAATCCATGGTTGCGGATGAGCTGTGTGATGCAAAGACTGGAAGTAATCAGCTGATAGCTGGTAATACTTCAGTGCAGCCTTAGCCATAGTCAGTAGCGGCACAGTTCCCACACTTGGAGAATTGTCTGTCGTACCACAAAATACGAATGGGGTGAAACTCAGACTATTACTGCCAAGTGTCGGGGTTTTATCCTGCTCAGTGCTGCCGTCAAATAATCGAACATTCAAAGAGCCATCTTTTAGACCTAAAACCCGGTGAACAGTCTTAGTACTGTGACTAAATTCATCTTCGCTATTCTCGAATTGCTCCTCGAGCACTACCAGATTTAAATCCCGACGCCCACCAACATTGTTTTCCTTCCAGTTAATAATGGATAGAGCGTTATAAAGCGCAAAATATGGCTTTCCGTCACTATCCACATCAACTAAAAGGCCACAACGACCATATTCGAGTAGCTCTAGAACAACCCGGATAAATAGCTGTTTTAAGCCAAATCCATCATTGGTGGCGTTTTCGCTTAGCCCAGCCATTAGATTACCAGGCAAATTGATTTCGGGATTCAGTTTAGACACCAGCCCAATCATTGTCCGTAATGAATCTTGCACCCATAAAGGATATTGCGCCCGGGAGACATAGCCCTTATAGATTTCACCGGTTAGATCGCCCTGCTTTTCAGCTTCAACCATCCCTGCTGATTTTGATAGATATTGGGTCGTTGCCAACTTAATAGCTTCTTCACCGGCTACAGCATCCTGCATTATCTGCCAGCTTTTCTTTGCAGCAATATACTGCGGATGTTGATCTGTAACAGCCATAAATACACCAATAAAAAAGCACCCCGAAAGGTGCAAAATGTTTAAGCCATGCCGCGGATTCTTCGAACCCCTATAGCCTTTTTATTAATCGGGAATAGATAAGCAACTGGATATGTGCCAGCATCATTCATGTGATCAAAGCCTGCTTTCTTGTCTGGTTGTCCGTTCTCGTCATAAATCTGACGTTCCTGACATTTCGCAAAGTGTGGACACTTGGATGTATTCACAAACAAGCGTCTTTCACCCGACGCATTACAGAGCAATGAGTTCATAGAGTTGATGCGGTCCTTCACAGCCGGGTTGGATGCGTTCACATACACCTTAAAGCCTGCCTTTTTCAGCATCGCAATATCGGTTTCACTGGCGTTATTGGATTTACGGTTATCGCCTGAAGCATCTGGGTACACACCAATAGAGTGTTTTGGGTACCGCTCTTTAATCGCTTCAATCATTGCAGGCGTATCAAATAGATTCACAAACTCATCTACTGCATGCATGGTGGCACCACGACGCACATAAACCACAGCAGCCATTTTGGTAACGTTAAAGTCCATGCCGATATGAAGCGTGTCACCATCCTGAACCGTTTCACTTGAGCTATTGAGTACCCGGTTAAAGCAGTAATAAATAACGCCCTGATAACTCTCAAAACTAGCTTCATATTCCTGACTGAATGTTTTCGGGTCCATCTTGCGCTTGGCAACAATGATTTCCGATTCAGGAATATTTCCGCCTTGCAGGGAGGTATATGAGAAGCTTCGACAATCAGGCTCATGACCCGGCTGACCATCCATGAACGTGTCATAGCAATGGTTGAAGCCTTTTGGTGTTCCAATCCTTAGGACATGGCCACCAACACGCTGTTCGCCATTCACGATGTATTTGCACGTAGACAGCATTGGGCGAAGCACTTCTTCCCATGCAGCCCATTTACAGTCGGCCCATTCATCAATGATCAGGAAAAATAAGCCGGATCCACGAAGGTCATCATAGTTATCCAGACCAACCACACGCATGACATGACCACTTTTTAAAGTGATCGTGCATTCAGTTTCGTTGGGCTTTCCTGCTCGCCATGATGGCGGAATCGCCTGTTTTAATCGTTTCCAGAAGACACGCTTGGCCTGCTTGAATGTAGGTGCTGCATACCAGATCTCATCTTCAACCGACACGTTCCATTTTGCAGCCAGTCTTGCAGCTCGACGCATTTCAGCCTTAGCCAAAAAGGTTTTACCAAAACGTCGACCACATACAGCATCACGAAAACGCGCTTCTTTCTGCCAACCCCATAAGTAGATATTGGCCTGCTTAGGAGTAAGTTTTACTGCACCCTCTGGTGGTTCAAAGAATTGGCTCATTTGGAATTTCCTCATCAGGGTTCAAGCTGATTTTGTAATCTTCCTCAGGAGGTCTTGATTCAGGTGGATTTACTTCACGCTTGAGTTTTTCAAGTTCTAGGCGCTTCATTTCAATTTCAATCTGTTCTTTTTCAGATAAGCCACTTGGACCAGCACTTTTACCTGACTGCAGTAACCCTTGCGCCTGTTTAAGTACGTTCTGACGCATGACCTTGTTCTTTCCCCAGTCGTCATACATCTTTTGGAGCTCTTTAAAGTGAAAGGCCTTATTAGCAATCGGAATATCTTCAATGTTTTCTTTAAAATCCTTTCGAGTTCGCTCAAAAAGGTCTTTTAATTTCTTGCTTAAATTACGTCCTGAGTATTTTGTTGGATCGTATAACGCCACCTGTTGACGACTAATTTCTATTTTAAATTCCTGCTTTACAGTGTCTGCTACCTGTTGAGGTGTTTCAAAGCAAGCAAGAGACTGAACTATAAAGATTTTTACAGGCTCTTTAAGTGCTGCCACAGCCACCTCTCCGTAAAGCTACGTAAAGCAAAGCAGGCAAAAAATTTAAGCCAACTTCAATAAACACGTACCACATGCATGAGCAATTTTCGCCTTGCCGATTGTTGGGCCATCATTCACTAGATCCACCATTTTCTGGACATCCGGTGATGCACCATAGCGCTGTACAACACCATGGAATTCTTCAACGTCGTGACCACGTAAGAACAATCGAGGCTCACCCATTGATGTATATTCAAACTCACCATGCCGATCTTTCTTATGCCCAATGTGGTAAAGCTCGTGTTCTACCAATGCGCAGAAATCCACATCACTCATCACCTGGCATACACGCGCATCCAATGTGATGATGTATTTAGGTACATCACCAAACCAGTCAATCAATTGAAGCTCTTGCCGGTCTTTACGCCAACCTCCCACATTAATCATTACTCGTTCAGTTTGGCCCAATACGCGACGGTCTTTTGCTTCGCATTTAGTATAGGCCCAAAGGAATGAAATCTCAGGAGGTTGAAAGCTTAATAGGTGCTCATGGTCTGGATTGTGGAGTTTTCCCCATGACTCAAGAAAGGTCTCTCTAATCCACGGCCATAAATCATTATTGGCAGGCTCGAAGTGAAGTAGACCACCAGTTTCAATAAATTCTTCATCCTCGACATCTGTATTTTGATTATCTTGGATTGGCGGGTATGGTCTTTTCATAATCTTCAGCCATTAAAAAAGCCACCTGGCGGCAGCTCTATTTTTAACCCCTGGCCTCTCGACCAGGCTCATCTTCAGGAACTCTATAACGCCAATAGCGATCAGGTTTAACCCAAACAACATTTTCTTCAGTCTTCTTTTTAAATGCACTATTTACACTTAATTTTAAAACCAAATTACCATCAGGATTTTCTTTCAGGAGATCCATCAAATCGTTTTTAACCAAGTAATCGACTACATCCTCTTGATAAAGACAACCGTCCCTCTCAAGAGTATTAAGCATCCATTGAATCACTTGATCAAGATTCATTTGCTTCACTTTGGCTCTTAACAAGAATTAAGCCAGCTTCCTGGAATTCACCGGAATCTAGTTTTTTGCCTGCAAACCATTGACACTGATATAAACCCGAAAAATATGGAGAACCATTTAATGGCGTTCGTGTAATACGCTTTAAAATAGTCATATCAGGCCCACCAGCATTCAATTTAACAATATCCCCGATTTGATATTTAGGTTTACGCTCTTCGCTCATATTTTTCTCTTAAAGCTTCATTTGAATTAGAACCTTAAGATGAAGAATATTTACACAAGAGTCAATCCTCATAACACCACTTCAAATCATCCGGCACAGTTAAATGCACACCCAACTTCACCACCGCAAAGTCATGCACGTAATTCAAATACTCAGTCATCTGCTTAACGCTTAATTTGGTTGTACTGCAAAGTCTTATCACCTGCTCTGCAATCACCCGGTATTCTTCACATTCATTCTGCTTAAGCATTGCAATCGCATTGCAGGTCTCAGCAAACTCCTGATCATCACGACGATAGATATAAATTAGAAATCGTTTCTTAAACTCGTAATGAAGTGAGTCTTTATCCTGACCAGTCTTTTTCTCTATCTGGCCTAGCCACATCCACATAAGCCTATTCTGAGCTGTTGATCTATCATCCTGCTTCTGATCAATCACCACCCTTAACGGTTTACCCTCATTAATCGCCTGAGTGTAATGGGTATGCATGTAGTTAATGGCTTTGGTGATGTCGGCATGTGATTGGATAGGAAACACGGCTTTTTGCATTTCCTACTCCTAGTAAAAAACCACCCGAAGGTGGTTTGGTTAGTGATTAGCTTTCATTTTCTTTTTAACTTCATTCTCTTGGCTGCATAACTGATATGCCTCCATTAGCGCCTCGAGAGCATCATCAACCTTCTTGTTAAACTCGGGATTTATTTTTTGATGATAATAGTGATGATTAGCGAGATGGTCACTCACGAATTCAGCAGCAATACTCGCTGTATGTAATGCTTCATGTCTAAACCATTTGGGGCTTACTTTCTTCTTAGTCATTTTCTTCTGCCTGATTGAAATCAAAATATAATATCATCTTCCATCACCAACATCCGATTCACTCTCACCAACCACTGATCAAACATTGCTTCGCTCTCGGTCCGGGTGCCAAGCTCAAAACGGTCGAATCTTTGATGGCATCCCACGCAAAGCGGCACCGTGTAAGCATCGTCAGCTTTTATACCCCTGCCTTTACCATGTCCTGAACTATTTGAATGGGCCGCTTGTGAGTTTGGATTACCACACCTTACACATGGCAATTTACGAATCTCAGCCAATCGCTTTGAATCACGCATACAATGCTTCACGTAAATTCTTAATCCGCTCTTTCAGCTTAATCATGATGCCGTCTATCGCTAGCATCTCAACACGCGTCAATCCCGATCTACTGAGATTCTGATACTTAGACAGCTCAGCACTGCAAAATTCTAAGTCTTGTTTAGCTTGTACTTTGTCTGTCACAGATCACACCCTTCAAATATTGCAACCTTCATTTTTCATACTCACCACCAATAAGAAAAGAAAACCCCGCCAATAATGCATATTGAGCAGGGTCTTATGTGCCGTAATACGTTCGGCGATGGAGAAATTAGTAGTCTTTACCACATTTGCAACACTCATACGTGTATCCGCGCTTAGTGTCGTAATCGAATTCATATTCATGAAAGCAGAATAGGCGTTTTAGGAAATGGAGCATGTGGATCTCCTTATTTTCGACTGTTCCAAATCATTACAGCAAAGTTCACAACTTCGCGCTCATCAGCATCATCAACATACAGTCTGTGTTTTTCAATTTGCGGATTATTAAGCACTGATGCTGCGCCAGTATCAGGAGCTGTTGCACCACACTCATGACAGCTCGCTTCAGCATTCCAGCAATCACCGTATTCTTTTAATACAAATAATTTCGACTCAACTGAAATGCTTGTGCTGTCACACCAAGGACAAGATAAAAAATCTTCATCAGGTACATGGCCATTTTCTTGATGTTTATGCCAGATATTACCCATATCCAGTCCTCTATTTGTAGTTTTAAAGGCATCGAATTCGAGAGTTTTTTAATTATGGCAAATTCGCCGGAATTAGAATCTGGCACGCCATGCAGGATTCGAACCTGCAACCATTGGTATAGAACACCCATGCTCTATCCAGTTGAGCTAATGGCGCAAATAAAAACCAACTAAGAAATAATTCTTCCTAGTTGGCTTGGTAGTGTGTGCTTAATGACTCATAACTGATTGTGTTAAGAGTTCGCCAGGCTCAAGTAATACTCACCTTTTAAAACTAATAAATGGCGGCATTCAATTTAAACCACTACGATTAAAGAGGGCCGCCATAACTGGTGAGCATGCTAAGCGTATAGTGTGGGGATGCATGCACACCTAATCAAATGCTCAGCCTAAGCCGATTGCGTCTTTCATGTCAGTCTCCTATTCTGGGGTTTAGGGTCATTTCTCGGGGCAACAAAAAAGCCCACCGTTTGGCGAGCTTTTAAATCAACTTAGTGCATCAACGTACACTTCGATCACTATAGCACAAAATACCGTTTTCACACGCGCGTGTCAACATCTAGCCAATTTTTAAGCGATTATCGCAAGCGTGAATAAAGTGACGACCACAATTAATCATCATTCTAGCCTGCGTCTCCCCCTGGTTGGTTAATGCGCCAACCGCCTTGTGACTGCGATTCTCCACCTTGTGCTTCACCAAACACATGACTGCATACTTAGCTGCATAATCCACTGCATCAGACTTAAAGATACCTTTCAGCAACTCCTGCACCTGATCCGCTTCAAAATCACTAATTTCGCACTTGATGTAGCACTTCGAGTTACGTGGAGTTTTATCAGCTTCACGAATCAACCAGTAAATCTGGTTTACGTGTAACCCATCTGGTAAATCCCCACCCTTCATACGAACAGTTTCACACCATGCCCCAAACTGCTCCAACCACCCATCAATGTTGTACTTCGACCAATCCATCACTTCCGCCTTCACCATCGCATTCATCCCTATTCCCTCTTATTTCCCAAATATTTCCAGCAGCGCCATCCCAACAATGAAGGCCACCAATATAATCGTCTCGTTTCTACCCATCACTTCATCCCCCAAATAAGCATTCCCGCATCCCGTTGCTCTTGATTCGTTCTGCCCTGCCAACCTGTAATTCGATTAAAATCTTCTGCTTTTAACTTTGTACGTGTCGGCTTAACCAATACCACCGCCAAACCGCATTCTTTTGCCATTTCAGCCAGCAATTTACCTGTTGCATGGTTCTCCCCTACATTCTTGGCAATCTTCTCTCCTGCGGTCTTAGAATGACCAAAACGGAAATTAGATTTCTTATTCAGCCAACCTGCCTCAATGACGACTTTCTTGATTTCACTCTTGTTTACTTCAAAATACTGAGATAAGTCATAAAAGCTCATATTGCAGACTCGGAGTGAGCCGTCTTTTAAGACAGCCACTCCTGATTTTTCCAAATCTGGATCGATACCAATAATCAGGTCAGTCATTGGCACCTCACAAATCGATCTGGTGCTTAGTAAGTCGAGCACCATTGTTTATTTGATCTTCCGCTTTCTGACGCGCATCAGTGAGTAAGTCATTGACATCTCGCCCCAGAACATCTGTTCTTTCTCGGGCCAGATAAACATCCACTTCTTCTAGCAAGGTGTTGTAACGCTTCTTGGATTCAGCCGCTAAATTCGAAGCTTCTTCCTGAATAGCGAATGCTTTGTTTAATTCCTCTCTGCTATGAATTGGAGCATCAGGGTCTTCGGTATCAAAATAATTTCGAAAATCCTCAAACCGGTTACACGCGTCTCGATGTACTTGTATCCAGTTAATAAACATCATCCCAATTTTTTCTAAGTCCTGATTACTCATGATCACCTCGCAGGGCTTCTTCATCAAACCACCACAAAAACATCCCGCAGCAAATCGCATGGGCTAAATGATGCTCTCCAGTTTCAGGGTCTTTCTGCTCACCATGCCACCAAGCATCAATATGACGTTGCATTGCATCGTAATATCGCGTCTTAGCTTCAGGAACATGCTTCCAGTTGTCTACCTGATACTTACTAGCCCCAAACTCTAAAACTCGAATTACAGCGTTTAGAGCGCCTTTTGGAAGTAGTGACATTCTTGGCTTGTTTGTATCGAATTTTTGTCCACTCATCTCTCAATCACCACTGTAGTTGGGCTGATATGGTTTTTGATGTCGCTGCAATGGTCGGTGCGGTCGTGGTCGGCTAGAGCGGCGCGGATAGATGAAAGTAAAATTAAATTTCCACTTACACTATTTTCACAGCGACCATAAAGAAATTGATCTGCCATAAGTGAAATTCTCACAGTGGTCGCGCGTTCCGGCGCCCCATCCACAATTTTCCGCATTTGTTCGATTGTTAAGTTCATCCCTTTACTCCTCGCTCATTGCTTTCCACTTCAAGCATGGCCCACTGAATTTCATCCCACTTCGCCAATGAAAGCCCGGTTCCATCTTCGATATTTCCGAGATATATTGCTTTGAGCAGTTAAGCTTTTTAGCCAGCGCCATACCTCTACCGCGTCTTTCTAATAACCACTCACGCAAAGCTTTATTTAGACTTTTCATCCCTGTGCTCCAAATAGTTGTTTGGCCTTACCCGTCAGGTAATACCGATACTCCTCACCACTCTTGGCTTTGGCATACAAAAGACCAATCTGGACAAGGTTTTTTAAATATCGCTGTACTGCACGCTTCGTCACATCTGGCATAACTTGTTGTTGAATTTCGGATGCTGTCGCTACTGGAGTGTTTTTAACAGCCAGTAGGACATCAATTCCGCGATCTAGCACGGCAGCGCTATTGAGCTTTGAAAGTGATTGGTTCATGCGGCACCTCCAACACTATCCAGATCCCCAAATGCCTCGCAGGATTCTGAGCACGAACCAGACTCGTAGCGCTTACTACTTCTCAGGGCCTTGAATAGTTCGTCGCGACTTTGATCCTTGTAGATCTCTACAACATCACTTGCATGCAGCCTTTGGCGATACATGCGCTTATGGTTGTGTTTGCGACCTTCAGTTCTAACATTTTCACCTTCTGTGACTTCAACCCATTTAACAAACTGCTCAGGCTCATCTTTTGCAGCCAAAGCGACTTTGTTTAGTCCTTTTTTGATGCAAAAAACACAGTTGCCAAGGTGTTCGGTAATTGCTAAATCAAACGGCTGCTTTTCCCACCAGTCCAAAATGTCATCTTTTGAGAATTCAGATATCTCCCCAAGGTATCGAAAACCTTGTTTTTGTTTTGCAGTTTTTGCTGGGACCGAAAAACCTAAAATCTCTAAAACCTCAGCAGGCAATCTTTTTGGTTCATCAGCTCTAATTCCGATCCAACGCTCATAACCCTCTTTACCAAATTTCTCATTACAGTATTTTTCAAATGGCTCTGTTTTCATTCGAGCTGTGCAATAAGCCATGTCGAATGCGGGTGCGCCATACTTCGCTAGCATCTCTTTCCATGGCTCAAGATCCTGCTTTAAATCACTTAGGGAGATTTCCTTGTAGCTACCACCTTTACCCATTTCTGGGTTTACGACCACTCTTAGACACACGAGGTTAATACCCCAGTGATTTACAACATCCTTAATAAATTGGTAGGTAGCAGGATGTTCCGCCCCTGTATCCATGAAAATAGAATGAGCATCTGGGTCATTTCTAAATAAGCTCACAAGATAAGCGGATGTACGGCCACCGCTAAAGCTAATAACTTTCTTCACGCCGCCACCTGCTTAACTTTCGCTTTAAGAGCAGCACGCTGATTACTAATCGCTTTAGCTTCCTTGCAGAACTCGCAGCGGCATTTATGTTTGTTGTATGCGTAAACAGTGCCGTGATTGATTACAGGTGCGTATGCAAGGCCTTCCAGTTCCTCACACCAATCCATTGTTTTTTGATCTCTTATATTTTTCATTTCACATCTCCAATACGGCACATGAATACGATGTTCATTCCACCCCATGACGGGCGATTAAAATTTTTAAGTTCTTTTCTCAAAGACGATTCAATGCTTGCTCTGGTTTCAGTTTTGTAAGGCATTGGGCTTTTAAAAATGCGTCTTGCATCTTGATATGCCTCTACGGTTACTGTTCGCGCTTGACGGTCAATTGCCGTCACTTGGACTTCGACACTCACACCCCACCCCCTGCGCTTTCCTTAAAACCTTTAATTTTCTGCTTGAATTCTTCTAGGTACCTCTTAAGCTCATCACCTTGAAGTGGCTGGCCGCGCTCTGGTGCTGGCCCATGCCCCCAATCCCCATAATCAGCAACCAACTTCTTCTCGATGGCTTTAGGGCGCTCCCAGATTGCTTGCTGTACCCCTTGTTCGGCATACTCCTTAACCACGTCCACATAGTTATCTTTAAACGCCTCATACGCTAAATAAGAGGCTCTATCGACGTTCTTTGCCCACTGGATCTCGGCAAACAATTCATAGCAACGGTCATACGCTTCTTTTTCAGCATTTGTGATTGCATGGTTGTTATCACCTAGCCATTTCACAATATTGCCAAGCGCTGCATGCTTCCCCTTGAATGAATCGACAACACGTTGTTGCTCAGTGCCAAAACCTGTAATCCCTAAACACCACTTACGGAACATTGCAGGATCGGGGCAAAAGCCGTTATCACGCACTAAGCGAAGCCCAGTATTAATTTCGTCTCTCGACAATCCCTCAATACAAATTTTCATTGCATTATTGATTGCCTCAATTGGCATACCATCAAAAGTTTTTTCAAAAGAGCGCGGTGCAATTGCTTTGAAGATTCCAACCAGTTGACCTGTCTTGATTGGCTGAACCGCAGTTTGTTGATTAGAAACCATAGCTGTCATTGCCCTGCTCCTCTTGTGCGATCAACTGTTGAATTTCATCCCAGCGAGATAGTTTTGGGTTTTGTTGTCCATGGACTGTGTTTTGATTCTTGACCCACTGCGCCTTAAATCCCTTCCATGAGTTCACAACACAGTGTTCAAGGACTTGATTTAAAGTGAGACCAGATTTTTGTTGTTCAGAGATAAGGGACTTGAATGCTGTTTCTGAATTAACAGCTTTCTTCGCTTTACGAACTTCCATGTATTCAGAGATAAGTTTTTGATCTGCTCCTTGAGAGACTAGAGCTTTAGCAAAGTTGAATTTCCCTTTATATATATTGGTAGATTCATTGGTAGATTCTATTGGTAGATTCTGTGTACCAATTTTGGTACTGGTTGAGGTACCGTTTTTGGTACTGGTTGAGGTACCGTTTTTGGTACTGGTACCAATTTTGGTACTGGTACCTTTTTTGGTACTGGTTAAGTCATCTTCGCGGCCACGTACACCAACCAATTGATAAACTTTCACCCCATTGCCACGCGTTTCTTCAGTAAAGCGAATAAGGTTTATCTCTTGCAGACGCTCCAAAACTTTCATAATGGTTTTGCGGTCGCACTTGGTATCAACCTCAAGGCGTTTGATGCTTGGCCATGCTTTATGGTCCTCTCCTGCTCGATCGGCCAGAGAAAGTAGAATGGCGCGTTGAGGGCAGCTTTCTACAGGTGCTGTCCATGCCCAGCGAGTTGCATCTAAGCTCATTGCACCACCCCTTCACTCACAAGCTGCTCAATTACCCACTGTTCGCCTTTGTTGGTGAATTTGGATTGTGGGTAGCCTTGTTCTGTCTGTTTGACTTCGCCATAACCTTTGTCGATAAACCACTGGGCAAAGGTGCGACCAGCGATACGACGGTCATATACACCCATATCAGCAAGGTGTTGATTGAGTTTTACGGCCGACATGCCGACCTTTTTACCCACCTGAGAGGCATTTAAAAGATTTTTAGTGTCGGCAACACGGTCAAAGTACTGAACTTTAGGTGCTGCGAGTTCTAATTGACGCGCTTGATCGGCTGCCAGTTGAAGAGCTTCAGAAAAAGATTGAGGGAGTTGTACAGCGTTTTGGTTTTCTAATTCATACCAGCGTTTTACCAATGCTGCTGTAAACTCTGGGCAAAGCTGAGCGACCACTGTGATTGAGTCTAATTTGCCTTGTTCGCCAGTGAAGACATACACCTCAACATTGTAGGTGCGACTATTGGCTTCTTTTTGCACAACCTCAATTTGAGGACATGCTATTACCTGTTGATTAATGAGGTTTTCGATAAGGCGCTTAACGTTATCGTGGCGTTTTTGACAAAGCTCTGAAATATCAAGGCTTGTCATACTCTGTTGATTATGATTAAATTGTGTCATCATATTCATGTTTACTTTCCTGTCAGTTAGTGAACAACCGGAAAAGCCTGAGGTCGTAACTCAGGCTTTTTCTCGTTGTAGAGCTGATAAATACTTTGCACACTCGCCTTTCATGGCTTTGCGCAAAGACTGAATTTTGTGTTCGATTTCTTCCAGGATGCGATCTGTCTCATCCATTTCAGCAGGTGTCACCACACCATCTTCCAGAGCAGATAAAACCTGTTTATTCGCTGCGCCATTGCCAACATTCATGCCAAGCAGTGATTCAAGAACGCCTAATTGATGATCCTTCCCTTCCGCTTGCTCTACTGGCACTAATGCAAAACCTAATTTGTGCGCCCATACCTTTAACGAAGCTGGGTTTTGCGTATAAGTCAGCATTGCTTCAAATGCCTTTAGGCTCGGCAAATGGTTTTCCATATTTGGATTGGCATAGTTCAAAATCGTGTTGTGAGACACACCAACAACATCAGCAATCTCTTTAGGCGTAATCCCGTTGGATTGGTGAATCATCTTGTGTAGTGCGGTTTTGCTTTCCTTGGATATATCCATGTGAACACCTTGTTTACTTTCACGTTTATTAAAAACGCTAAGTTGTTGATAATTGGTTTAAGCAGCGCTGGCGGCTTGCCAGATGGCTAAAGCTTGGCGATCCGCTTTAAGTTTTCCCTGGCTAAGCAATTCGTAAATTGCTTGGGTGCCGAGCGGGATTCCTTCTTCCTCCCACCCGGTCAATGTGGATCGACCTTTGTGGATTTTTTTAGACAACTGAGAGTTGTTTTCTACGTTGTAAAATTTTCGTAGATCGGCAACATTCATCGTTCTGTTCTCCGAACTATATTTGTTCGCTTTATTGAACCACTTGTTCGGGTAACTGTCAATCAATTTGTTCATACTTCCGAACATGCTATTAATGGAAATACTTGAAATGACCTCAACTACAGATCGCATAAATCAAAAAATGAAAGAGCTAGGTTTGAGTCAGGCAGATGTGATGAGAGGAACTGGTGCTGGACGCGCAACAGTTTCTGGTTGGATCAATGGCTCTAATGCGCCAAGTGCTAAATATTTGGAGTCACTTGCAAAGACATTAAAAACAACATCCTCTTGGATTCTTAATGGGAAAGAGGATTCAGATAGAAAACTTGATAATAGTGTTAGCCTGGATCTGGTTGCGACTGTAACTTATGCACCAGTTATATCTTGGGTACAGGCGGGAGATTTTACCAACATGGAGTCGATTAGTAATTTAGCGGAGTGCGAGAAGCTACCTTTAGTTCCAGGTGCTGGTAAGAGAAGTTTTTACCTTGAAGTCAAAGGCTTGAGTAATGCGCCTTACTTTGAAGAGGGTGAGAAAATCTGCATCGACCCTGACTATCAATTATGCGATATACATACAGGCGAGATGGTTGTGGTGAAGTGCAATGACACAGCTACCTTCAAGGCTTTAATTTCAGAATCTAATGGATATTATCTAAAGCCACTTAATCCAAATTGGTCTGAGCAAGTTATTCCGCTTAATGAGGACTGTGTACTGGTCGGGAAATATGTTGGCTCGTTTAAGCCATCGAGAAAATTCAATTTATCGTAATAATAAAAAGCCCAAACATAAATATGCTTGGGCTTTTGTTGCTTAGGCTTAGGAGGCCTAAACTTGCTAATGCCGCCGCATTAGCCAGTGCGCTCACCAATAAGTACAAGAGTACATTGATAAAATAAGCATAGCATGAAAAAAACAATCCAAGCAATAAAAGACTGGTACGGGGGTATAAATGCAAAGTAATGAAGATGCTATCAAGAAGTTAGGCCAATTAAATCTCGAAATGATTAAAAGGCTTGAGGCTCAAGCGAAACACAGTAAAGGGCCGCGAGCTGATGAATACTGGCAGCCGCAGCCGGAAGTTAATAAGCCTCGTCCCCATCAGATAAAAGATGAATATACTGAGCTTTCTAAAGGCTTAAAGCCTGTAGATTTTAATTTTTTAGAACTAAAATTAAATCAAATTAAAGAGCTGCCAACAGATGAATTACTTAAACTTTTAAGCGGTGAGAGTCATAGTGGATTGATACGCGAATCCACCATTCAGCTCATTAGCAATGAAATTCTAAGCAGGCAAATAAAAGAGTCCAGCAAGCCGCACTGGACGGTCACGCCCACTTTTATTGTTGGTTGTATTGCAGCTGCTCTAGCTGCTACATCAATCCTAGTTACTATCTACTTTTCAGTATTTTATAAGACAGAAAATAATAATAAACATGCAGATCAAAGTTACGCTGTTGAAAAAAATAGCAGCCCAAAGTAGGCGCTTAACAACTAAAGATTCATTTTTATTCATAACAATTACCTTGCCGCATACCCGAGCGGCTCTTGGATCGGGTGGAGAAAATTGTGAATAATGAAATTAAACAAGCTGTCGCACTTGAAATTACTAAAATGAAAATGACAGCGCTACACCAACATGATAAAAACCTTGGTATTAATGCTGACCTTTGGGTTGAAGAATTTCACAAAGCTTTACAAAAAGTGGACGAAGCGGAGAGGAACTACGCTAGAGAAAAAAGGGCTATTCGTCAGCATTTTGATTATTAGTATTTTCCCATTCTTCAGGATATTCCCCTGTATTTATAAATTTCTCAGCAGCCATGACATCAGGGATAATGCGCTCAATGCAATAACCTTGAGTAAGCATTGCTGTTACGACTTGTTTACGCCATTCTAATAATTCAGTTGCACTCATAATAAACTCCAAACAACCCACCCCTGTGATGGGTTTTCTTTTGTCTATTAAAGCATAACGACCAAATATTAAAAATAATAAATTCGACAAAGCGAACATTTTTATTCTATTTTTCGAACAAACCTATTGACAATGTTGTTCGGTTAAGCGAACATTATCTCACAGACAACAAAAAGCCCCAGCGTTGCGGTAACAACCTGGAGCGTGACCCATCACCCTACTGAGTGAGATAAGTATGACAACTAAATCCAATATTCTCAAGTCTGCATTCATTGCAGCATCAATCAGCGCGGGGATAGCAGTAGCTTACGCTTTCCAGCCTGCCAAAGTGGTTGACGATAATCCTCAAGTGGTTATCACCGCTCAAAAATATGAAGTGCTTAAACGTACTTGCCATGAAACCTGTGTCGCTACTGTCAAAGCTGACGAATACAGCATCTATGTCGAGTATGCCTTGGATGATGGCTCAGTTGAGTTTCTGGACATTCTCAATGTCGTACGTCATGAGGAGGCGGTTAATGCCTATGTTGATCGTTATGAGATTGAAAAGATTAATGCTGCGATTGCTGGGGGTGTGAAGTGAGCAAGAATCCAATCAAGGTCATGTCATCAATGCTGACTGGTCGAATTTATGCTGGCCGTGTTAATCCAAAAAACCAAATGTTTATTGGTGAAAAAGACGATGTAACTGATACCGCTGTCAGTGCTGTGGCTCAACACCTTTTAACTGAAGAAATCTGCTTGCAGTTTGAAGTTAAGGGCAAGACGTATCGACTGGAAGTTCGGGAGGTAGAGGCATGAACGCAATCGTACGACAATTCCAGCCGGTTGCAACGCTAAACGATTTCCAAGTCTTTGACGGTTACGAAACAAAGTATGCGACTGCAAACATTGTACTTGAGCAGACATTTCCCAACTTTTTCGGCGGATGTTTAAACAAAATCACACTGAATCTTCGCTTTGATGAGCATGGTTTTGATGTGGAAGAAAACCTGATTGAGTATTTCAATCTGCCGGTAAATGCGCACGGCCAGGCTGATTCAGATGACTTTTTGACACAAGAACAACTTGAGCAAGTTCAGCAGATGCCGGTGGTGGCCGGGCTGATTGAGCAGTTTAAGGAAATGGTGGGAGAAGTGGCATGAATGATTGGGATCGTCTCCGCGCCAGATACCCAAGCAAAGGCCAGTATTTAAATCGCAAGGTTTTATTTAAGCGTGGTGATTTTGAAGACTTTTCAAACTGGCTTGTGGATCAAGGTGCCGAAATTCTGTCTGAGCCTAAGCAAGATGAGGCTTTGCGTTTCAAATTGAGTGGTGAGCTTGGGATTGTTTACAGCAAAGGCTCTGGAAATCTACTAGCTCATGATCTTGGGTACAAGTATGACCAGGATCGCGGCTATGACGTTGCTCGACATAACGCAATGAATATGAACTGGAATCTGCCAGCCAAAAAGCAGATACCCGGCACACCTAAGAATGATGCAGTGACTTTTGAGTATTGCTACTCATGCAAAGACATTCAGGAGCTTTGCGGTGACCAGTGCTCAGTTTGTCATAGCTACATCAAATTTTAAGGAATAAGAACATGAATGCACCGGTACAAACAAATCTAATTACAGCGCAAATTCAGCAACTTTCTGGTGTTTTGGGGTTGCACAATATTGACCCAGCTGAGCTAGAGCAAACGTTAATTCAAACGGCCTTTAAGTCATCAACACAAATTACGCGTGAGCAGATGGGAGCTCTACTGATTGTTGCAAGCCAATACAAGCTAAACCCATGGACCAAAGAGATTTACGCCTTCCCGGATAAAAACAAGGGGATTATCCCTGTAGTTGGTGTGGATGGTTGGTCAAGAATCATTAACAGTAACCCTAATCTAAATGGCATTGAATTTGTGTTCTCAGACAAGATGGTTCGCATGAACAAGGCGAAGGTTGATTGTCCTGAGTGGGTGGATTGTCTGATCTACCGCAAAGACCGTGACCGGCCCACCGTGGTTCGTGAATATCTGGATGAAGTGTACCGCGAGCCAATGGGGCAAAACGGATATGCCGGACCATGGCAATCACACCCGAAACGTTTTTTACGTCACAAAGCATTAATTCAATGTGCACGCTTGGCCTTCGGTTTTGTTGGCATCTTTGATCAGGATGAGGCTGAGCGAATCCATGAAAGCAGCACAATGAAAACTGTTCATGGGCCAGATGAAAATGCTATGCCGGAAGGTTATGCGGAGTTTGAAAGTCAACATCTTGACGCTATGCGCGCTCTAGCGATGGAGGGTATGGAGGCCTTGCAGACCGGCTTTCAGGAGCTACCGAAAAGCGAGTGTAAAAATCAGTTCTGGTCGATCCATGGGCCATCACTAAAAGAAGACGCTTTACGTGCAGACCGACACCAAGGGGAAACTTATGACCATTCTCCAGCGTAATGAAAATTGGCACGCGGATCGCTGCGGCAAAGTGACTGCCAGTCGCATTAAAGATATTGCAGCAAATCCACTAAAAGGCCGTGTACACAACGCTTTAACCTTAACTATTCTTGCTGAGCGCCTAACCGGCGTTCAGGAGGAAAGCAAGATTAATAGCCTGATGCAGTGGGGAATTGATCAAGAGCCGTATGCGATTGCGGCTTATGAAAATGAAACTGGTAATTTTGTGTGTGAAACCGGGTTTATTGATCACCCAGCCATTAGTAATAGCGGCGCATCACCAGATGGGCTGGTGGGCAATGATGGTCAGATTGAGGCCAAGTGCCCTTCTACTACAACGCATATCAATACCCTGCTTTCTCGCAAGGTGCCGGATGAATATATTCCACAGATCACGTGGCAGCTCGCGTGTACACGCCGAGCGTGGTGTGACTTCATTAGTTATGACCCTCGCCTGCCAAAACACCTGCAAATCGTGATTATTCGTGTTTTTGCAAAGGATTTAGGTATTGCAGGAATTGAAAACTCAGTCATTCAGTTTAATAAAACTGTTGATGAGGTTTTAAAGGAAATGAATCCAGTCGAGGTGGCAGCATGAGACTACCCAACAACATTTCACCAGCATTTATCGAATGGCTGGAGCGTGGTGGCCACAAAATTACACTCAAGAAAAACCTGATGGTTATCACCAAAGAGTGTAAAGGGTCAGCAAAGCGCAGCGTGATTCCTTTCGAGCGTCACGAGGTAAAGGAATTTTACGATCTGGATGATTATTTGTCCGGGCGTTATGAAGTGTTTTTGAAGCAGTATTTCAACAATGGGAAAGGTTTTATTCAGGATTTAACGTCGGCTATGGCGAGCAAGTATCGCAAGGCTGTGATGATGAATAATTTGGCAAAGGTGGCGTGATGGACATCAACCCAGGCCAGCACATCAAAAGCAAGCGTGATGGCTACATATACCAAGTGCGCAGAATCAAATTCCAAAATGGTGAACAGCTACTTGGTATTGGTAAGAAGGAAATGTGCTGGGTTTTCGCAAAAGATTTTGAAAAATTAGGAAAGGTGAAGTGATGGATATTCAGAAAGTTAAAGAATTAGCTCTGGCAAACGGTTTTAAGTTGAAAGAGCAAGCAGACGGAAGCATGGATCTAAATGCTTACGTTTATGACTTTGCGAATGCTATTGAGCGGGAAGCCAAAGCCCAGGCGGTGCCGGAGTGGTTTGACTACACAAAACAGTCGCCTCAAATGGATGGGAATTATCAAATCTTTATCAAAGGCGAGCAAATTACAGCTAAATGGGTATCTCGATTTGGATTTGCCGACCCCATCGAAGGCGATGCATTGAGGCAAGAACTCATTACTCACTGGGCTATGCAGCCTCAATCACCAAAAGCACAGGAGCCAACCAATGACTGAAATTCAACGCATCGAAATACATGAAATTCGCAAGCTGCTTGACGCTGTTCAGGTGCTTGCAGTACGCCCTGCCCACGCTGATGAAAACACACTTGGTCAAGCTATTGGGTATTTCAAGAAATTAATTAATGACAGAACCAATGGTCAGATTCAAATTGCATTGGTTGTTGATGGAGTGGTTTTAAATGACTGAAATCCAATTAACAAACATCCAGTTCGCCCAGCTTCAGCTCGACAACCTTGTGGCCAAAGACAAGCCATATATTGAGTCATGGTCGGCTGGTGATGTTGGCTCATTCAATGCAATCGTCAATGCGGTGGATTACGACAATGAGTTCACTTTTGATATGCGTGGTTGGTCAAGACAGCGAGTTAAAAGCGGCACTGGCGCAATGATTGAAGTGAATGAAATGAATGCGGATCAGTTGTATCACCTGTTCACTTGTTATTTGAGTGGACTGCCGAGTGGTGTGGTGACGAGTTTGGGAGAAGTGTCTTGAAAGCAAAATTAGAAATGGCGCATGATTACTTGCTTAAAATCATTCCAGAATCGCCACTTGTTGGTGACGTGGATATTGAATTTGCAGTTGATACGGCATGGAAATACGCCGACGCAATGCAAGCCGAATTAGATAAACGCAATAAGACTGAAGCGGCGCAGAAACGAAAAGAAATCCGTGAAATGCTGAACGCTACAAATACATTTGTTGAGCGTGAAGGTCAGCATTTTGATGATGTGGAAGAATGGCAACCGGATTGGAGTCAAGCGCCTAAATGGGCTAAATATTGGGCAATCCGGAGTGGAAGCAAAGCCTTGTGGTTTGCGTCAAAACCAACATATACGGATGACTGTTTGATGCCAAACGGGTCGTGCAGTCCAGCCCCATCATTCGGCTTTACAGGCACTCATATCGTGGAGCGTCCACTATGAATCTAATTGAACAGTTGGGTGGGTATGAAGCTGCAAAGGAAAAATATCAAAGTCTTAGTGATTCGGACATGATAACTATCGGGCCTGTTGAATTTTCGGCTAAGGGTTATTTTGAAGATGAGCTTCTTGAATACCGCCGCCAGCATAATATTTTTGAACAGGGTGATCCTGTTGTATCTCGATGTGCAGACAAGGAAACTAGGATTTTTACTTATCAAGAAACGATTGGAAAAAATAT
>ERZ1023263.59-NODE-59-length-49264-cov-18.797131_pt1 | contig 49264 bp, 41 predicted proteins | sample MGYA00380461_ERZ1023263 | MGnify/ENA primary metagenome ERZ1023263 (study PRJEB33173, sample SAMEA4830316) | metagenome | study: EMG produced TPA metagenomics assembly of the PRJEB25223 data set...
GGTTGATAGGTTGATAGGTTGATAGGTTGATAGGTTGATAGGTTGATAGGTTGATTATTTCTCGATAACACCTATTGAAAATAGAAGTAAAAAAATAAAGTATTGATCTCTTCTTCCCTATTATTCAACCTATCAAATTATATACCTACTAACTTTAATTTTTATTATTAACACTTTATTTAAAAGTTACTTTTCGACTTAAGAAACCATATCTCACTTGCTTAATTAAGCGCAATATTTCATGATAAATTTTTATAAGCCCCCTTTTCTTATTCTTCTTCATCCTCAAACTTCGTTCTTTACATAAGCTACTAGTTAAGACTATTTGATCTGCACAGGATTTCCACATCATCTCTTGAATACATAATGCAGGCTCAATTTGATGAACTTTTACTTTTTTCGTCTCAATAGCTTTATCAAATATTATATGGTCAATAGGGGAATCTAAACTACCATTAAGCAACTCTAAGCTCGCCTTAGCTCCTTCATAAGAAAGAATATATCCCGCAGCACCTAAATTTGGTCCTATTAATTCAAATATTTTGCTCTGGCTATATTTTATTTTTTTAAATTTTGAACTAAGTCCAACTCTTTTATAAAAAAATTCTATCTTAATAATATTCCATTCTGGTTCAATCCATCCATCATTATTTAACAAGAACTGAGCCTCTTCCCCTAGATAAATATCATCTTCAAAAATTGCCGTATGGGCTATTTTCTCTTCAACTATTTTTTTCCATATCGAGATATGACTGATTAAACAAGCTAACTCTCCAGATGTTAAATTTTGGCTATTAACCGTCAAACCAAAATTATCAGCAAGTAAAAGTGCATTTTTAGGAGTTATAGCATCAAAAAAGGAAAATTTTAAATTATGCTTTGAAAACTCATTTTCAATATGCTCTCTACGCTTAGTAGCACTTTTCAAACTAATAACAATGCTTTCCATCTTATACTCAATTCTTCGAGTCAAAACTCTTCAATAATCTATCAAATACAACATTACTGTTTGAAAATTTATAACAAAAATGTCATATATAGCCATTAACATTTATTTAATTATACTCGCAATCATAGAAATATTAAATATTAGCTTTTAAAGTTAAATTTTTGTGAAATGTATATTGATCCAAATATCAATATTTACATTTCACACTCTTTGGCCTCTTTTGAATTCTATGTTAATCTTTACTCAATTAGTAAACTAGCTACCTTTATATAAGAATGCCTTATAATCCTAATATCAATACCTATGATAACATAACCCTGTGCCTCACTATTGGTAAAAGACCGTTAGAGCTTGAGAAAACTCTCCAAAGCCTTTTAAACCAAGTCAACTTTAAAAATATTATAGCTATTAATGACTTCCGAGATGAAGCAACTAATGAGGTTTTTTTAAGGTTGTGTCCTCAAGGAGAATTGATCAATCTACCTATGCGAGTGGGGCATCATCTAGCTATTGATACTATGTATAGTAAAGTTACTACGGAATACATATTCCATTGTGAAGATGACTGGCTTTTCACTGAAGAACTTGAAATACAAAAATATATTGCCTTACTTAATCAATACCCTCAAGCAACAATGATATGTCTAAGAAAAATATCTGATTTTTCTTTTTGCAAAGAAGAGCTTAAGAAAATTCAATATAATAAGAATAATTTAATTAATTTAGCTTGTTTAAATTCTCTACATGAACAGTGGTATGGATATACTTTTAACCCCCATATTACCTCTATAAACACGTGGAAACAAACCAAAGGTTTTGAGAAATTCAAGAAAGAAAGACATATTTCTCGCTGGTTTAGAGCTAAAGAAAAATATGCCTTATTCTTAGAAAATGGTATATGTCATCATATTGGTTTTGAGAGTATTGCTAATCCACCAAGAAAATCTTGGTTTACTAGTCTTTTGGGTTAATCTTTCTCTCTATTCATCTGCCACAGCATCAAATACTTATCTAAAGTATAGCCCATGGATGCCATTGCTAGCAGATAACCATACGCCCCGCCCAAAAAATCACCACGGATGATATATTCTCGTATAAAAGAGAAAATGCCACGCAATACAGCTGCAAATAAACCTATTTTTTTACCATGCTTAAATTTATCCGATGCCCAATCATGACTATAGCGAATATTTTTCACTAGAAAATGGTGTAAATCATCGTTGGTTAAGTGCTCTAAATAACCATTTAATTTTACAGCAGGCATATTCTTCTGATCTAAAGATTCATGAACGTCCAAAGATGAGTATTGAAAAGACTTATTGGCATATAACCGTGCTAATCTGTCTGCATACCAAAAACGTTTTTGCACTTCAACACCACAGAACTGATTAACACGCGCCAAGCTAAAAACTTTATCCGTTTGAAGTGGATACTTTAGCACCTCAACAATCGACTCCCGAAGGGCCTGATCAAGTCGCTCATCTGGATCCAGAACAAGTACATAGTCCTGAGTAGCATAACTTTGTGCTATCTGGCGCTGAATACCAAATCCTTTCCACTCACAGTTAACATACCATTTTACCCCGAATCGCTTGGCAATCTCTTCGGTCTGATCTGTACTGCCAGAATCAAGAATAATAATCTCATCAACAAGGTCATGCACTGTCGCTAAACATGCAGCTAAATGTTTCGACTCATTCTTTGCAATCATCACCAATGAAACAGTCGATTTTTTCTCAGATTGGTCAACTGGCTGAAGCTTTTTAATATTTTCTAGTGACTGATTAAAAGTTGCCAAAGCATGATTATTCTTCAAATCATATAAAATTGCATATTTATTAAAGGTATACTGTGTAAATAACAGAGAGTAAATGAATCCATACTGACCCATTAAGAAGCGGCCATCAATCAGGTATTGTTTAATAAACGCCCAGAACGTATGAAAAAACACCCCCCAAATACCAACTGTTTTCCCTCGTTGCTCACGATCGACAGCCCATGCTTTCGCATAATCTAAACGCTTTTCTAGCCAAAATTTAGGTGTAGGTGCGGTTTGATGCAAAAGAAAACCTTGCAGCTTCTCTGTTTTAGCCCCATTTAAAACAACTGACTCATGAACAAGATTATCATCATACTGATAGTCTTTTGGAAATAAGCGCCAATGCGCCTTCACTGGCCAATAAGCATTATCAATTTGATGACCAAATATGCAATCCAAACGCTTAATTCCAAAGACCGTATCTAAAGGCGGCTGTTGAATTGCTTTTAAAATATTCTGCTGTAGCTGCTCTGTAACCACTTCATCTGCATCCAAAGCAAGAATCCATTCACCTGTAGCATAAGACTGTGCAAGTTGACGCTGTTTTCCAAACCCTGGCCAATTTAGATTTTCAAACCATTGTCCCCCAGCGTCTTCCACCAGTTGTCGGCTATGATCTGTGCTTCCAGAATCCAGTACAATTAACTCATCAATCCAGCCTTTTAATGCGGGTAACGATAATTCTAAGTTTTTTGCTTCGTTCTTAACAATCATGACCACACTTAAACGATATGGTCGTGCTGTATGATTTAATGCAGGATGTTGCTTCACTTACTGCCAAGCCTCTTTAATCCAGTCCGATGGCAGCACATAGCGATACCATTTTCCCCCACCGCCATGAATTGCATCTGGCGGATTAATTTCCCCATGGAAAATAATAATTTTGGCACCTTCCGGTTTAACTGGCGGTTTGAAATAGGCCATCGGAATCTTTTGCAGACAATGATATTTATAGCTTTTACACCAGCTCTCTGGCCAGTAGCTTAATTTTTTCTCCTGATCGACATACCAAGACAAATACGCCTGCTCATTACGGAACTTCTGACGGATCTCATCAAAATGCTCACGGAAATACGGCAATAATCCCGGAAAAGCACCCAGTTTAAAACGATAGACTGAACTGTTGCCGGTAATTCGCCATGGACGTTTCCAGTCATGAATAATCAGAAAATCACCCGGATGGGTAAAAAATGCGTCGATATTGTCGACAATGACCACATCTAAATCCAGGAATAGCGCATTGCCTGTCAAGCCATATAAATCTGGCTCAAACGTCGACAGCTTGTTCCAGCCACGCTCTGGCGCACCATCTGGCAAAGCCAGCGGTGGGATAGGAAAACATTCTACTTCCGGATTAATGCCTTCAGTACGGTCAGTCAGGCAGACCATTTTAAAGTCGACTGTGGTATGGCGTTTAACCATATTGTACAAACGGTTGACGTATTCCGAACCGTATTTGGTTCCCCATTTCATGCACAGAACAATATTCTGTTCCTGCATTAAAGAAGATTGAGAGTTCATCTCTGTTTCATGTAAAGCCATGCCGCATGATCCACCTGAGCAATGGCGCCATCATATCACAGAGTTACAAATTAGCAGAATGGCTGCAAAGAAAAGCCACTGCAAAATAACTGTCAGAAAAGCGTCATCGAACTTGCACATTCAAGATGCAGATTAGAACTCATCGCAGAACAATAACAGATTATGAAAATTAGTATTGTCGGTACAGGTTATGTTGGCCTTTCCAATGCCATGATTTTTGCACAGCAACATGACGTAGTGGCCTTAGATGTTATTCCTGAAAAAGTCGAATTGCTGAATTATGGCATTTCTCCCCTGCAAGACCCAGAAATTAGTGACTTCCTGAAAAATAAAGAGCTGAATTTCAAAGCCACCCTGCATAAGGCCGATGCCTACCAGGATGCCGATTATGTAATTATCGCCACACCCACCGATTACGATCCGCAAACCAATTATTTTAATACTGACAGTGTTGAAAGCGTAATTCAGGATGTCATCTCGATTAACCCTTGTGCCACCATGGTGATCAAATCCACCGTCCCTGTGGGATTTACCGAAAAAATCAAACAGAAATATCGCAGCGGTAATATCATTTTTTCACCAGAGTTTTTACGTGAAGGCAAAGCCCTGCACGATAACCTGTATCCATCACGTATTATTGTCGGTGAACAGTCAGAACGCGCCAGACTCTTTGCCGATATGTTGCTAGAAGGTGCCATCAAAAAAGACTGCCCGGTGCTCTTTACCGGTTCCACCGAAGCCGAAGCCATCAAATTGTTTGCCAATACCTACCTGGCTATGCGCGTAGCCTATTTCAATGAACTGGATACCTATGCACAGCTGTTTCAGCTGGATACCCGACAGATTATTGACGGGGTCTGTCTGGATCAGCGGATTGGCAAATATTATAATAACCCGTCCTTTGGCTACGGCGGCTACTGCCTGCCGAAAGACACCAAACAGTTACTGGCCAACTATCACAATGTACCCAGCAATTTAATTCAGGCCATTGTCGATGCCAATGCCACCCGTAAAGATTTTATTGCCCAGTCCGTCCTGCAACGCAACCCGAAAGTGGTCGGGATTTACCGCCTGGTCATGAAAAGTGGTTCGGATAACTTCAGGGCATCGGCCATTCAGGGGGTGATGAAACGCATCAAAGGCCGCGGCGTGGAAGTGGTGATTTACGAGCCGACCTTGCAGGAAGATGAATTCTTTCACTCCAAAGTTATGCAGGATCTGAATGAATTTAAACACTATAGCGATGTGATTGTTGCCAATCGCCAGTCCGATGAGCTGGCGGATGTGCTGGAAAAAGTCTATAGCCGCGATATTTTTGGTATGGATGATTAAGAGCATTTTCCCAACCCATAAAAAAGGACTCATCTGAGTCCTTTTTTACAGTTTGCACTTATTTTACGTAAGTTAACCAGTGTGCATATTTCGGGTCTTTACCCTGAACTGCATCAAAGTAAGCTTTTTGGATTTGCGTAGTGATTGGACCACGTACACCTTCACCAATTTGACGGTCATCATATTCACGAATTGGCGTTACTTCAGCAGCAGTACCGGTAAAGAATGCTTCATCGGCAATGTAGAATTCGTCACGGGTAATACGACGCTCAACCACACCATAACCCAAGTCTTTAGCAATGGTAATGATGGATTGACGGGTAATCCCATCCAGCGCACCACCAGCGATATCCGGTGTATGAATTACGCCATCTTTAACCAGGAATACGTTTTCGCCCGAACCTTGACACACATAACCTTGTGGGTCTAAAAGCATGGCTTCATCATAACCTGAATGCGCCACTTCCTGATGGGCCAGAATCGACAGCGTATAGTTACCAGACGCTTTGGCTTTACACATGGTCACGTTTGGATGATGGTGGGTAAATGATGAGGTTTTTACGCGAATACCCTTCGCCATTGCCTCTTCACCCAAGTAAGCACCCCAGCTCCACGCTGCAACCACGGCATGAATAGTGTTATCTGTTGCCGCAATACCGAGTTTTTCAGAACCAATAAAGATGATTGGACGTAAATAGCAAGATGCCAGTTTATTTTCACGCACCACATCAATTTGTGCTTGCTCTAAAGTTGCCTGATCAAACGGCACTTTCATTTGATAAATTTTTGCAGAATTTAACAAACGTTTGGTGTGCTCTTTTAGACGGAAAATAGCCGTTCCATTCGGGGTTTCATAGGCACGGACACCTTCAAACACACCCATGCTGTAATGCAGGGTATGGGTCAACACGTGAGTTTTGGCCTCACGCCAGTCAACCAGTTGTCCATCTTGCCAAATAAAACCATCTCGATCAGCCAAATTCATGCCATAAACTCCAATTTTTCACAATTATTCACTCTCCAGCGCAAATGCTGCAGCTGGATCAATCAGTCTTTGCCATAACTTGCAAACGGTCATTCGGGTATCGTGCCAGTCGCTTGCAGACACTTGCATGGATTGATTTGCAAGGGCTAATCGGTGGCTCTCTGCGCGTTCACGGAGATAAGCTTGAATCAGAGCAGTCGCATCGTTGCTGGATAAGCAACCTGTCTTTGCGGCATCCTCAAGGATTCGTACATTGTCGGAGTAATGGGCGAGATCTTTATTCGTCCCACTCCACGCTAACACCGCATACTGTGCCATAAATTCGATATCAACGATACCACCTGCATCCTGTTTTAAATGAAAAATTCCATCTTTTTTTTGCTCATTTGATGAACCGAGATGGTCTTTCATCTTCTGGCGCATTTTCAGCACTTCGGCACGCACATGCGCCTGTTCACGCGGCTGGGTCAGAATCCGGCAGCGTAGCTGCTCAAACTTGTCCCGAAGGCAGCGTTCACCGGCAATACTGCGCGCGCGCACCAGCGCCTGATGCTCCCAGAGCCAGGCACTTTTCAACTGATAATGCTCAAAGGCTTTCAGGCTGGTGACCAGCAGTCCTGCTTCACCAGAGGGGCGTAACCGGGTATCGACTTCATAAACGCGGCCATCTAGGGTCTGGGTGGTCATTAATGACACAAACTTTTGCCCCACCCGCATCGCAAACTCAAAACCGCTGATGGGTTTGAGTCCGTCGGTATCGGCCTGTTCATCCATATAATGAATAAAAACCAGATCCAGATCCGAGCCATAACCAAGTTCAATGCCGCCGACCTTGCCATAACCAATGACGGTAAAGGCCATATGATCCAGCGTACAGCGCTGGCCTTCAGCATCGAGCGGGAAACCGTGTTTTTTGGCTGTAATCTGATAGGCCAGATGCAAGGCTGCATTGACCGACACTTCAGCAATATCGGTGAGGGCATCGGAAACTTTCATCAGCGGACTTTCGGCCAGTACATCACTGGCTGCGACCGCCAGTACATTGGATTTTTTAAACAGACGCAAAACCCGCATCTGATCTTCCACCTGATCGACCTCAATGCGCAGCAGTTGCTGACGCAAAGTATCTTCCAGATCCTGACGTTTAGGCAGCTCAAAATCCATCGACAGGAATTCATCCAGCAGCACCGGATAGTGGGTCAGCTCTTCACAAATCCATGGGCTGACGGTAGCCATTTTGACCAGACGTTGTAATGCACCTTTGCTTTCAATCAGCATGACCAGATATACAGTACGGCGCATCACCGATTCCACCAGCGGCATCAGTCGCACCAGCGCGACTTGCGGCATATCTGACTGTAATACCGCCTCCACCAGATGCGGCCAGAAGGTTTTCAGGCGTTGCACTGCTTTGGCCGGTAATTTTTTCAGCGCATGCCCATACCAGAATTCATGTACCAGATTTTTGGCCTGATCATCCAGTACCTCACTTAAACGCTGTTCCAGCTGGCTAAAGCTTTCCACCAGCGGATCGTGTTCTTTTTCTTTAATCAGATGCTCAAACTGGTAGATCACTTTGGCACGTTTTTCATCCAGGAAAGCCATAAAGTCCGACCAGCTCGCAAAGTCTAAAGTATTAATCAGGCGCTGGCGCAATTCCGGCTCGGTGGGCAAGGACTGGGTTTGCTGGTCGTTGAGGGCCTGAATCGCATGTTCTACCCGGCGCAGGAATAAGTAGGCATCTTCCAGTTCAGCCACGGCTTTACTGTCTAACAATTCAGCTTCATCCAGATGATTCAGGCTGACCAGACATTGCCGGTCTTGCAGCTCCAGCTTGGACCCGCCATAAATCAGCTGGAACACCTGCACAATAAACTCGACTTCGCGAATCCCGCCGGCACCGAGTTTAATATCATCTTCCAGATGACGGCGCTGCACTTCGCGCTCAATCATGGCCTTCATTTCACGCATGGCTTCAAATGCAGTGTAATCGACATATTTACGGAACACGAACGGCCGGGTCATCTCCAGCAGCTCATCCCCCTCTTTGCCACCAGTGACAATGCGTGCCTTGATCCAGGCATAACGCTCCCATTCACGGCCATGCTGACTTAAATATTTTTCCAGCGCCACATGGCTAATCGCCAGTGCCGAACCATCGCCCCAGGGACGCAGACGCATATCCACACGGAACACAAAGCCATCGGCGGTAATATGATCGAGCAGATAAATCAGTTTCTGTCCCCATAAAATACAGAACTGCTGCACATCAATGCATTTACGGCCATTGGTTTCGCCCTGCTCATCAAAGGCAAAAATCAGGTCAATATCGCTGGATAAATTCAGTTCCTGGGCGCCATGTTTACCCATGGCAATTACGATCAGGTCCTGCACCTTGCCGTTATAGCCCACCGGCTCACCATGCTTGGCGACCAAGGGTATCCGGGCAAAATCTTTGGCCGCCGTTACACAGGCATCGGCAAAATCGGACAGTTCACGGGTCAGGGTGACCACATCGGTTAACTGGTTGGCATCTTGCCAGATCCAGCGAAACATCAGCCGGGCACGTAAAATCCGCAGGCTGCGCATCCATTCAGTTTCATCCTGAATATCCTGCAAGGTACTTTGCACGGTATGCTGAATCTGCGGGGTGCTTAAAGGGCTTAAAAACCGGTCAACTGCATAATCTTGTTCCAAGAAGGGCTGGTGCTTGGCCAATACCTGTTCTGCATATTGGCTGGCACCTAATGTTTTGCGCAATTGTTCCGTATTCATTGACAAACCCAAAGCTGACTGTTTTTTCTAGTTATATCAGGAGTCTGGCGAGAGGGGAAAAGAAAATTGCGTTTTCTACATTTTTACTTTTTCGAACTGCACATCTTCCGGCATTAAGGCCTGATGTGTACTGGTGGCCTGTGGCAAGGTCACAATAAAAGTCGTACCTTCTCCTTCATTGGATTCCACCACAATTTCACCTTTATTCAGGTCGACAAAACGTTTGCATAACACCAAACCCAGACCGGTACCTTTTTCGCCGGCCGTGCCTTTACTGCTGGCCGTTACCGCAGGCTGGAACAGATGGTCCATTTGCGACTGACTCATGCCCAGACCGGTATCCTGAATATAGATGTGTACGCCATCCTCTGCCTGTTCGGCACGCAAGGTGACTTTGCCCGTTCCATCAATCGGGGTGAATTTCAGCGCATTAGACACCAGATTCTGGATGACCGAGGTAATCATATTGATGTCAGCATAGACTTTAATATCATCATCAATCTGGTTAATCAGCTGGATATTCTTTTTCACCGCCAGACTGTTCAGGACATCACAAACAATTTTGGAAGACTGTTGCAGCTTGAAGTTAATTGGATGATAGATAAAGCGGCCGCCCTCCGCCATGGCCCAGTTCAACAGGCTTTCCAGCAGGTTATAGGTCGATTGCGCCGTATCATATAAATAGTCGGCAATATTCTGCACACTGGAATCATCCAGCGTATCGCGTTCTTGGGCCAAAACTTCTGAAAAACCGAGCAAACCATGAAACGGCGCTCTCAAGTCATGCGCAATAATCTGGAAAAATTTGGTTTTACTGAAATTCAGTGCCGCCTGCTGCTCATACATTTCTTTCAGTTCGGCATGGTCCGCTTTTAATTCCAGATAATTCACCAGATTGATGGCCAGATCGCTCAGCACCTCAATGGCCTGTAGCGAAAAAGGCTGCTCTTTCCGGTCAAAAAACAGCATCTGTCCAATGGAGCGACCATCAGACATTTTCAGATCAAAAGCCATAAAGCGTTTTGCATCTACGCCTAAAGAGCCGATACGTTCAACCAGTTGCAAATAGTGAGGATGCTCGGCATGAATACAGTCCTGACCATCAAACAGCTCAACAATCTGGATATGGTCAGGTGCAATAAAGGCTTTAAAACAGTCCTGATGGGCATACCATAAATAGGGTTCACCCTCAAAGGCCAGCGCTGAACGCTCTACCCCTAAAATTTTACGGGCAGATGATAAAAAACGCTCAATCTGATTGGTGGCAGTAAATATCCCCAATAGTAGAGACAATCTGCATGCACTCAGCTGTTCAGTTTCTGAACCTATTTCAAGCAACTGCAACTTCATATCTGCCTCATCCGAGATCTATTCTTATAGAATATTTAGGCCATTTTTAAAGCTGATTGCTCAGCCCGGTTAACAAACTTTAACAGAGAATATAACACCAAACTCAAAAGAATAAACCAAACCCCTTCATTAATTTGTAACCTAAAAAATTTTTAACAAAAGGTATATTTTTATTAGGATCTGTTGACATTTGCTGTATAAAAAATAGCGAGATAGTAAAATTCAATCGCCAAACTAAATTCACTACTCGCTATACCTCGTACAATGTTGAATGATCAACACTGGTCTAAGTTAAAAGCTATTCTCCGCAATTTTAATATTTATCTCAAATCAAATTTGAGAAATTTTTTTGAGGCAATCCTATATCGTATTAGAACAGGATGCCCTTGGAGAGATTTACCCGAGATTTTTGGTAATCCAAACTCAATTTTTAAAAAATACAATCGCTGGTCTAATAAAGATAAGCTAATGAAAATATTTAAAATATTCCCAGAGAACGCTGATCATGAGTGGATATTTATTGATGCTACTCATGTTAGAGCACACCGACATTCAGCAGGAATCCTTGATCACGATATTTCAAAAAGTGTTGGGGGGAATAGTTCTAAAATTCACTTAGCTGTTGACTCTCACGGTAACCCGATCGAATTTATTATTTCAGATGGAACCACCCATGATGTCAAAGTTGTCTCTATTTTAGTCGAACAATTAGATTTAACTAACACTGAAATAGTTTGTATGGATAAAGGCTATGATTCTGAAACCTTAAGAGAGCAGATTAAAAATAAAAGTGCTAAAGCGAATATACCGAAGAAATCAAACATGAAATCAAGTAATGATCATATGGACTGGTATTTATATAAAATCAGACACTTAGTTGAAAATTCTTTTTGCTGTTTGAAGCAATTCCGAGGAATTGCTACACGGTTTGATAAACTAAAGCGAAACTTTCGAAGCGCAGTTGCCTTAGCTTGTATTTATCTGTGGCTGCCTTTATGAAATGTCAACAGACCCTACATTTATTAAATTAATTCACCACTTTTTGTTTATTTCTTTTTAAACAGTTATCTACTTTAACGAATTTCAGTGAAAAATAAAGTTGGCACATTTTTATATACTTTTTCCAGTTTTATAAATAGGTATTCTTTCTGTAAATGCGTCGGATTTTGAACCTGTTTCCCCTGTTAATTTTTACCTGATTACCAGGTCGCCGCATTACTTTAGTTTTACATATTCTGTTCATGTTTTTGGGCGATAATAAACTGGCTTGATTGGCGAATAGTCATGGCATCCTCTGCCTGCATCATTTGCATCAAAAAAATCATGTTGATTATCAAAATCCGATCAACAGGTATGCTTGATTGAATGATCCATTTTTAGGGAAAAAGAGGCTTTTTTTAGCGTCACTCTCCCCCAAAACAGGCAAGCTTTCATGCAAATCAGGCACAAATATCACGAATTAAAATGCATCATTTTTCAGCGAAATGTCGTTATCACGGATATTACGTTGACTGAAAAGGCTTGAGGGTCGATACTCTCAAGGTTTTACTTAAGCAAACCGGTTCGCAGGGGCTGATTCATCACTTTCATCCCCTCAAAACTCAATCAACGCAAGGGGCTATATATGGCTGGTGGAAAGTCAACCATCATTTACACACTGACTGACGAGGCGCCATTACTGGCGACTTATTCGCTGCTGCCGATTATTGAGACCTTTACTAAGCCGGCCGGCGTAGAGATCGTTAAAAGTGACATCTCCGTGGCCGCACGCGTGCTCGCAGAATTTTCTGACTACCTCACCGACGAGCAAAAGGTCACTGACAACCTCGCAGAGCTAGGTCGTCTTACACAAGATCCAGATACGAACATCATCAAACTTCCAAACATCAGTGCTTCGGTTGCTCAGTTAGTTGCATGTATCAAGGAATTACAAGCAAAAGGCTATGCAATTCCTGACTATCCTGAAAATGAAAATACTGCAGAAGATAAAGCTTTACGCGCTCGTTTTGGTAAATGCTTAGGCTCAGCAGTAAACCCGGTATTACGTGAAGGTAACTCTGACCGTCGTGCACCTGCTGCAGTGAAAAACTATGCGAAAAAACACCCACACTCTATGGGTGAATGGAAGCAATGGTCACAAACTCACGTTTCACACATGGATGAAGGCGACTTCTACCATGGCGAAAAATCGATGACGCTTGACCGCGCACGTAACGTAAAAATGGAACTCATCACTCAATCTGGTGAAACCATTGTACTGAAAGAAAAAGTAGCGTTACTTGACGGCGAAATCATCGATTCTATGTTCATGAGCAAGAAAGCGCTTTGCGACTTCTATGAAAAAGAATTGGATGATTGTAAAGAAGCAGGCATTTTGTTCTCTTTACACGTAAAAGCGACCATGATGAAAGTTTCACACCCGATTGTATTCGGTCACTGTGTGAAAATTTACTACAAAGAAGCGTTTGAAAAACACGGTAAATTGTTTGAAGAACTTGGCATTAACGTCAACAACGGTATGGCTGGTCTTTATGAAAAGATCGAAACCTTACCAACTTCTTTACGTGAAGAAATCATCGAAGATTTACACGCTTGCCAAGAACACCGCCCTGCACTTGCAATGGTGGACTCTGCAAAAGGCATCACCAACTTCCACTCTCCAAACGACGTAATTGTAGATGCTTCTATGCCTGCAATGATTCGTGGTGGTGGTAAAATGTGGGGTGCTGACGGCAAGCCTTACGACTGTAAAGCTGTAATGCCTGAATCTACTTTCGCGCGTATTTACCAAGAAATGATCAATTTCTGTAAGTGGAATGGTAACTTCGACCCACGTACGATGGGTACTGTGCCAAACGTAGGTTTGATGGCGCAAAAAGCTGAAGAATACGGTTCACACGACAAGACTTTTGAAGTTCCTGCTGCGGGTGTTGCAAACATCACTGATATTGACACTGGTGAAGTGTTGATGTCTCAAAACGTGGAGGAAGGCGACATCTGGCGTATGTGTCAGGTGAAAGACGCCCCAATCCGTGACTGGGTGAAACTGGCTGTTACACGTGCACGCAACTCTGGTATGCCAGCCATTTTCTGGTTAGACCCATACCGTCCACACGAAAACGAACTGATCAAGAAAGTACAAAAATACCTGAAAGATCACGACACGACTGGTTTAGACATTCAAATCATGTCGCAAGTCCGCGCAATGCGTTATACGCTTGAGCGTGTCGCTCGCGGCCTGGATACCATTTCTGTAACAGGTAACATCTTACGTGACTACCTGACTGACTTGTTCCCGATTATGGAACTGGGTACATCTGCGAAGATGCTGTCAATCGTGCCGTTAATGGCGGGTGGCGGTATGTACGAAACAGGTGCGGGTGGTTCTGCGCCGAAACACGTACAACAGCTGGTTGAAGAAAACCACTTACGTTGGGATTCTTTAGGTGAGTTCCTGGCACTGGCGGTATCTCTAGAAGAGCTTGGCATTAAAGAAGACAACGCGAAAGCGAAACTTCTGGCGAAAACTTTAGATGCTGCAACAGGCAAACTGCTGGACAACGACAAGTCTCCATCACGTCGTACGGGCGAGCTGGACAACCGTGGCAGCCACTTCTACCTGGCAAAATTCTGGGCAGAAGAACTTGCTGCACAAGACGAAGATGCTGAGTTAAAAGCGAAGTTTGCACCACTTGCACAAGCTTTAGCTGCAAATGAAGAGAAAATTGTGGCTGAACTTGCTGAAGTTCAAGGTAAGTCAGTAGATATCGGTGGTTACTACGCAGTAGATCAAGCGAAAGTGAATGCCGTGATGCGTCCAAGCGAAACCTTGAATGCGACGCTGGCTTCATTACAAGCTTAAATTGGATTTGACTGACTTCTGTCAGTCAGCTCATAAAAAACCGGCGCTGAGGCGCCGGTTTTTTTATCTCACTCCTCATTACAAGCTGATCCAACACCTATTTTGTCTCTTTAAATATTTCGTGCGTACGCACGTGAACTCATTGGTATTCAATAACATAAATAGAAATTACCATTTTAAATTATGCTTATTGCCCGTTTTGAACAAGCACACGTGATATGCAAAAAATTGAAATCAATATTGGTAAAAGTAAGCAAGTATCTGTCACCATGGACTATGCAGAATACCTTCAACTGAAAGAGGACTCACATCAAACCGGGAAAACACATCGACAAATTTTCCTGGAGTCTTACCGGCTGTGGAGGAAACTTAAAATATGCAATCAGGATTGATCAAAATACTCGATTAGTCATTGATTTTTTGATTGTAAATGCAGTATCGAATCACAAAGCGATATGAGATAGCGACCCATAAATTTGAGGCAATAAAAAACCCCAAGCCTGAATATGCTTGGGGTTTTTTAGAATCTGTGGTCCCGAGGGTCGGACTCGAACCGACACGTCATCTCTGACAGCGGATTTTGAGTCCGCCGCGTCTACCAATTTCACCACCTCGGGAAGGTGTTGATGCGTATAATAAACTGTTTCACTCGCTTGTCAACGTTCGCCTTTCATATTTGCTTAAAAATAAATCAACCCGATTTTTTTTGTCTTATAATTAGGCAATTTCAGCGATAAAACTGAAAAACGCATATACTACGCCCAATCCTGTTATTGTTTTGCGCATTTATTCAACCATGCAACTTTCTGATTTTAATTTCGATCTCCCTGATGAACTGATTGCCCGTTACCCGCTGCAGCAGCGCAGCGCCTCGCGTCTGCTGCATGTCAATTCCCAAGGTCAGTATCAAGACCATCAATTTACCGATCTTGTCGATTTACTTGATGCTGGCGATGTGCTGGTCTTGAATGACACCAAAGTCATGAAAGCGCGCCTGAAAGGCAAACGTGCCACCGGAGGTGCGGTTGAAGTGCTGGTCGAGCGCATGCAAGATCAGTTGATTGCGCATTGTCATATTAAAGCCAGCAACTCACCGAAAGCCGGTGCTGAACTCTTCATTGGCCCGGATGAAGTTAAAGTCACGGTACAAGGCCGGCATGAGAACCTGTTTGTTGTCGAGTTTTCCCAGCCCATTCTAGAGGTGCTGGATCGTTATGGTGCCCTGCCCATTCCACCCTACTTTAACCGCGAAGCGGAAGCGATTGATACCGAGCGCTACCAAACCGTGTTTAATGATCCAACCAAACTGGCAAGTGTGGCTGCCCCTACTGCCAGTCTGCATTTTGATGCCGAACTGCTGGCCAAGCTTGAAGCCAAAGGCATTCAAAAAACCTTTGTAACCTTGCACGTGGGTGCCGGGACCTTCCTGCCAGTGCGCACCACTGATATTGAAAACCATATCATGCACAGTGAATGGTGCGATGTACCAGCCGCCGCTGTGGAGATGATCCAGCAGGCCAAAGCACGTGGTAATAAAGTCATTTCAGTCGGCACCACCGCCACCCGTGCAGTCGAAAGTGCAGCACAGGCGCATGGCGGCACACTGGCGGCCTGGACCGGCGATACCCAGATTTTTATTTATCCGGGCTATGAATTTAAAGTGGTAGACCGTCTAATCACCAACTTCCACCTGCCTGAATCGACCCTGCTGATGCTGGTGTCAGCCCTGTCGAGTCGTGAAAATATCATGCGCGCCTATCAACATGCGGTGGCTCAGCGTTACCGCTTCTTCAGTTATGGTGATGCCATGCTGATTGATCAGGCTCACAGCTAGAGCGCCGCCCCATGCCAATCGAGAATATTCAGCACAGCATTCATATTCGCCGCAAGAAGAATCAGCTGGTGTGGAATAATCTCGCCCGGCTCTGGGAAATTGGCGCACAGGCCAAATCCCAGCAGGAGCTGCTCGACCGGCTGCATCCCTGGAATGCACCGATCAGCCTGCGTTTTGAAAACAAGTTGCCGATTTTACTCGGCCTTATCGGCCTGATGCTGATACTGCTGTTCTGTCTGGCACCGGCACACTGGGCCTTGCAGCTGTGTTTGCTGCTGGGTGGCCTTCTGATCTTTGGTGCATTTCTCTGCTATGAATCCAGCCGTCCAATCGCCAATGCCATTCAGGAACTGGAACAACAGGCACTGGCGCTCAAATATCAGCTGACCTTTAACAGTATTCCCCGGCATGAACAGATCATCTTCCAGCCGGTTCGTTTTATTGCACAAATCAAGCAGCTGTTTCCTCTGTTCCAGCAAGGTAACCTCAGCAATGATATTCGCCGCTATGCCCTGACCCACTGGCAGGATGAGCAGGGCCAAACCCATCAGGTGATGCTGTTTGAATATCGCTATGTCTCCGAAATTCAGGTCAAAGACCAGAATGGCAACAAGATGCAGCTCAAAGAAATTGAAAAATTCCTGTGGGGTGCAATTGTCTTTGGGGTTGAATTACAGGGACTGGCCCTCAGCTCGCAGCGTAAAAGCTTCGCCTACCCGTATACCCAGCCGTGGCACACCAGCGATATTCAGATTAACCGGCAGTTAAATATCTATGGCACCGATACCCATCAGATGGCCAGACAGCTGACCCCGGCAGTAGTACTGAAACTGGCCAGTTTTCTGAATGCACAACCCGGTGACCTGCTGTTTCATCCTGAACAGAAAATCCTGTGCTATCTGGGCAACCAGAACCTGTTTCAGGCCAGCAGCAATTATAAAACCATTCAGGATATTTCGGCTTTACGTGGACATCTGCGTACATTTAAATTACCGTATCTAGAACAATTACAACGTCATTTGCTGCAGCTTTTATCAACTTGAATTTGGGGAGACGTCTATGGGATTGATGATTTTTCTGGCTATTATGCTGGCCGTGCTGATCATCGGGATTCTGATTCGCAACAGTATCGTGCGTTATCATAATGCCAGTATTCGGGCCTGGGCCGATGTCACCAGTTATGAGCGCCAGAAAGTCAAGATTCTGGAGCAGCTGATTCCAGTGGTAGAACAATATTCCAGTTTTGAACAGGGCACCCTGGCCAAAGTCACCGAACTGCGCCAGAACGTGTTAAACCTGAAACTGGACAGTACCGACAGCACCCAGCTGCAACATATTGAGCGTTTGAGTAAAGAACTGCTGCATAGCCTGAACGTGGTGGTCGAGAACTATCCTGAGCTGAAAGCCAATGACATCTATTTAAAAATGATGCACGAAATTGAAGAACAGAATGAAAATGTCGGCGCCGCAATTACCATTTTTAACCGCAATGTCGAGCTGTTTAACAACCAGATTCAGATTTTTCCGAACAACATCATTAACACCTTAACCTTGGGCAAAAAAGCCATCCGCCCTTTTCGTGACCCAAGCATGCAACAAGGCTTCGAGTATCGCCCGAATTTTTAAACCCAAGCTCGCGTACTAACCAAATGTCAGACCGCCTGTCGTGATTACAGCAGGATTTCCCCCGCTCAGATGACAGCCGGTTGACATTTTACTGCGCTTTGCCACAATCAGAATACTGAGCAAAATATCAACAACAGCTCAAGTATCACCACACCATTAAAAATAAAAAAAGTTAGTCCCGACCATGTTAGAACATCTGCAAAGCTTTCAAGAGGCGCTCATTCACGAGTTTTTCCAACTCTATGAGCAGCATGAACAGGACCAGATTTATGCCTGTGCCTTGGTGCTCAATGAATATCTGGGTTTTGAATATCTGGCTATTTCAACCCAGCGCAGCCTGTATAGCGAGCAGGAAGATCCGGCACAGTATCTGTCAGAGCATGACAAATGGTCGGTCCAGAAATGGCGTTATCGCAGCCAGCCGCATCAGCAACATTTCAACCAGTTTAAACGCCTGTTCGCAGACTACTTCCAGCAGCGCCATATTTTTGGTCATCCGCTGGCCCGGCAAAACGATCCTGTGCAACAAAACCATCTGCAGGTTTTACTGAACGTGTTTCAGCAAGCCCGGCAGGCCTTGTCAAATGCCTATGGGCTGGACCTGAGTTCAATGGTGTTTTTAATGCAGGTGGCGAAACAGCCGAAGATCGTGGCGGACTCTGCGCGACAGCTGAATGCACCTTGTCCGTTACTGGAGGAGTTTCTGGTGCATCAACAGCGCCCTGCTATGCTTGATGCTTCAACCCATCCACCGGCGTTAAAACTGCAGCAGATTGATAAAGACCTGCTGATTGATCTGGCACAGCTGCTGGAAATTGAACCTTATGATTACCTGGAAATTGCCCACGCTGCCTATTTGCTGACACTGGAACCGGGCTTTATTGACAGTAATCTGTATATCCAGCGCCTGATTCACTCGATTGCCGCCATGGACAGCAATGAACAGGGCCTGTTTGCCTTAGCTAAAGATGAAATCCAGCAACGGATTCAGCAGTTTTATGCCATGTAATTGCCATGATTTTCCTCCACAATATTTACCCAAGAAAACGCATCAAAACTAGCAATTCACGGCAGAATCTAGGAAAATGATGAACTTTTAGCGCAAACAATCAGCGAACTGTTTTTTCGCCTTGATTTGGAACCTGTATGAAGTTTGAAAAATTAGGCCAATCGGGTCGCGCCCGTCGTGGTCGTTTAACTCTTGAACATGGTGTGGTAGAAACCCCTGTGTTTATGCCTGTCGGAACCTATGGCACCGTCAAGGGCATGCTCCCGCGTGATATTGAAGATATTCAAGCCCAAATTATTCTAGGCAACACCTTCCATCTATATTTACGTCCGGGTCTGGATGTGATTAAAGAACATGGTGGCCTGCACGAATTCATGAAATGGAACAAGCCGATTCTGACCGATTCGGGCGGTTTCCAAGTCTTTAGTCTGGGCGCCATGCGTAAGATTAAAGAAGAAGGTGTTACTTTCCGTTCACCCATTGATGGCTCAAAAGTCTTTTTATCTCCTGAAATTTCCATGGAGATTCAAGATGTTCTGAATTCTGATATTGTGATGATTTTTGATGAATGTACGCCGTATCCAGCGACTCATGAAGAAGCGCAAAAATCATTGCAGCTGTCTTTACGCTGGGCCAAACGCTGTAAAGAACATCATCACAATGTCCTGGAAAATAAAAATGCCCTGTTCGGGATTATTCAGGGCGGGATGTATGAAGATCTGCGTGATGAATCTTTAACCGGACTGCTCGAAATTGGTTTCGATGGCTATGCCATTGGCGGCCTGTCAGTCGGTGAACCGAAAGAAGAAATGATCAAGGTGCTGGATTATCTGCCGAACAAAATGCCGGAAGATAAACCACGTTACCTGATGGGGGTCGGCAAACCGGAAGATATCGTGGAAGGTATTCGCCGCGGTGTTGATATGTTCGACTGCGTCATGCCAACCCGTAATGCCCGTAATGGTCATTATTTTGTGACCGATGGTCTGGTGCGAATTCGTAACAGCAAATACCGTCACGACCAAAGTCCGCTCGATCCGCACTGTGACTGCTATACCTGCAAGAACTTTACTCGCGCCTATTTATTCCATCTGGAAAAATGCGGCGAGATGCTCGGTTCAATGCTCGGCACCATCCACAACTTGCGCTATTACCAACGCTTTACCCAAGACATCCGTAATGCCTTGGACAATGGCACTTTTGATGAGTTTGTACAGGACTTTTATGCCCGTCGCGGTCTGGACGTGCCGCCTTGTCCGCAAGATTAATCTTTTCAGTATTTGCGCTGAAGAAAAAGACAGGGTAAATTGCAGAACAAGTCAATTTATTATCAATGTTATTGATTCCAGTTTTTAGTTTAGGAAAATGAAATGAGCCTTTTTATTTCTACTGCTCACGCAGCAGGTGAAGCTGCACAACAACCAAGCATGGTTGCTAACCTTTTGATGATTGCAGTATTTATTGCAATTTTCTACTTCCTGATTTGGCGCCCGCAATCAAAACGTGCCAAAGAACACCGCGCCCTGATCGACAGCCTGGGCGTAGGCAGCGAAGTGGTGTTTGCTGGTGGCCTGATGGGTAAAATTACCAAACTTGAAGGTGATTTTGCAGTGGTTGAACTGAACCGCGGCGTAGAAGTAAAAATTCAGCGTGCCAGTGTGATTTCAGTTCTGCCTGAAGGCACATTAAACAACCTTTAATCAAAAATTAGTCGTGCGCCCGCACGACTTTTTCATTTTAAGAAGAAAATTAAATGCGTTACCCAGCATGGAAATATCTGCTCATCCTTGTGGTTCTAGTGGTGAGTACATTATATGCCCTGCCAAGTTTGTATCCAGATGAACCTGCGGTTCAGATTTCTGGGGCCAAAGCCGGTACCCAAATTGACCAAAGCATCGTACAAAAAGCAGAGCAAATTCTAAAATCAGAAAATATTGCCAGTCATGACAACAGCTTTACCAATAACGCAGCCCTGTTGCGTCTGGACTCAAGCGAAGCACAGCTTAAAGCCAAAGATGCATTACGTCAGGGCTTGGGTGATGATTATGTCGTGGCATTAAACCTGGCGCCAACCACACCACAATGGCTACAGAAAATTGGTGCCAAGCCAATGAAACTGGGTCTGGACCTGCGTGGTGGTGTGCACTTCCTGCTGGAAGTGGATATGGACAAGGCCATCAGCCAGCGCATGGAAACCTCTGCGACCGACCTGCGTCGTCAACTGCGTGACAACAAGCTGAAATTCAACAGCCTGTCTTTGAATAACAACACCATTACCGTACAGTTCGCCAGCAATGATGACCGCTCAGCAGTGATGGACTTCTTGCGCCGTAACGGCAACGAGTTTAACCAGCAGGCACTGGCCGCCACAGATGGCGCCATGTTGCGCCTGACCTATACCGACACGCGCAAGCAGGAAATTGAATCGTATGCCGTCAACCAGAACTTGACCACACTGCGTAACCGTATTAACGAGTTAGGCGTGGCTGAAGCACTGGTACAAACCCAGGGCAGCAACCGTATTGTGGTGGAATTGCCGGGTGTACAGGATACCGCTGAAGCCAAGCGTGTTCTGGGTCGTACTGCGAACCTGGAATTCCGTCTGGTCTCTGACCTGAACGATCAGCATATTGACCCGTATACCGGTCAGTTAAGCAGTCAGACTTTACCACCGGGCACAGAAGCCTTTGCTTTTGAATCGCTCGACAGTGGCCGACAATTGCTGCTGAACCGTAGCCGGATTTTAACCGGTGAGCGCGTACAGAATGCATCGAGTGGCTTTAGCCAGGATACTGGCGGTGCCGAGGTGAATATTACCCTCGACTCTGCAGGCGGCAAGCTGATGGCCGATGCGACCCGGAATGCGGTCGGCAAACGTATGGCGGTGCTATTTATTGAAAATAAACAGCGAATTAGCTATGTGGCCGATCCGGAAACTGGGGTACAGACTGAAGTACGCACCCCGTATACCGAATCTGTAGTGATTAACGCCGCGACTATTCAAGCCGTGTTAGGTTCACAGTTCCGGATTACCGGTCTGGACTCACCACAAGAAGCGGCGGAGCTGGCGCTGATGCTACGTGCCGGTGCTCTGGCTGCACCAATGTACTTCGTGGAAGAACGTGTGATTGGTCCAAGTCTAGGTCAGGAGAACATCGACAAGGGTGTAACCTCGACCCAGATCGGTTTTATTCTGGTAGCGATCTGGATGGTGGTGTTCTTCCGTCTGTTTGGTGTCATTGCCAACTTCGCACTGGTGTTTAACCTGGCGATGATCCTGACGGTGATGTCGTGGATTGGGGCTTCTTTAACCTTGCCGGGTATTGCCGGTATCGTGATCACCATTGGTATGGCGGTCGATGCCAACGTCCTGATCTGTGAGCGAATACGCGAAGAGATCAAATGGGGAGCCTCACCGAAACAGGCCATTGTGGCCGGTTATGACCGGGCCTATAACACCATTTTCGACTCGAACTTAACCACCTTCCTGGTGGCGTTCATTCTGTTCGCGATTGGTACCGGTCCGATTAAAGGCTTCGCTGTAACCCTTATGATTGGTATTGTCTGCTCGATGTTTACGGCTATTACCGTAACCCGTGCAATTGTACAGATCATTTATGGCAAACGCCGTAACCTGAAAAAGTTGAGCATTTAAGGAGATCGATGATGACTGAAAATACTCAACTCAATCCGAAAAAATACGGCCGTCCGGATGATGAGCGCGTCATTCCGTTTATGAAGATTGCTTTGCCGGCGGCATTGCTTTCGATCATTTTAACGGTGGGCAGTATCTTCTTTATTGCCACCAAAGGCTTAAATCTGGGTCTCGACTTTACCGGTGGTATTGCCGCAGAGCTGAACTATAGCAATCCGGTGAAAGCCAGCGATGTATCTTCTGCCCTGACGCAGGCCGGTTTTCGTGACCCGGTGGTCCAGACACTGGGGTCCGAACGTGACCTGATGGTACGTATGCCAGTACAGGATGACATTGAAGTCGAAGACTTAACCCAGACCATTACTGCTGCCGCTCAATTACCGGGTAACAGCGCTGAAGTGAGCAAAGTGGATGTGGTGGGCGGACAAGTCGGGAATGAACTGTACGTACGTTCTGCGGGTGCCGTAGCGCTAGCTCTCATCCTGATGCTGATTTATGTCACCATCCGCTTCGAGTTCAAGCTGGCGATGGGTGCAGTACTGTCCCTGTTCCACGATATTATCGTGACTGTCGGTATTTTTGCGATGATGCAATGGCCATTTGACCTGACCGTTTTGGCAGCCCTGCTGGCAATTATCGGCTTCTCGCTCAACGATAACATTGTAGTCTCGGACCGTATTCGTGAAAACTTCCGTAAAATTCGGGGCGCTTCGCCGCTGGAAGTGGTCAACACTGCCTTAACCGAAACCTTACGTCGTACCATCCACACCTCGATGACGCTGTTACTGGTGGTGGTGGCGATGATGCTGATGGGTGGTGATGGCCTGAAATGGTTCTCGATTGCCATGTTTGTCGGTGTCTTTGTCGGAACCTATTCTTCGATTTATATTGGTACCGCCTTTGCACTGTGGCGTGGTCTGAACCGTCAAGACTTTATTGTGCAGGTGAAGCCGGAATTTGAAGAGGAAGAAATTCCTTAATTCTTTTCCTTTCTGTACCCATAAAAGCCCATCTCCGGATGGGCTTTTTTAATGGCGAATCAGTTGCAGCTTAGGAAACTGAAATCCCTTACAGGAACGTTCAGAACGCCAGGCCACGGTCAGCATACAACCACCAATCTTCAGATGCTGATAGGCAAACGTACCCAGGCTCTCATGATGACAAAACCCATCCTGCTGATGCGGATGAACCCCGCTATTCAGCTGGTTCAGACTCATGCGAATACCCAGTCCTGACGCTTTCAGGACGGCTTCCTTGGTGGTCCAGACCTTAAACCAGTAATCTGTCTCCTGGCCATAAGCCTGCCACAATTCCCATTCAGCCGGATGAAACATGTGCCTGGCCAGACTTTCAAAGCGCACCTTGCGATCCAGATCCTCAACATCCACCCCAACATCTTGCAGCTGCTCGCTATAGGCCAGCGCATAATGCTGACGGCTGTGGCTATGATTCAAGGCCAACTGCGGATACGCAGGTAAAAACGGCTTGCCATACGCAGTACGGGCAAAATCATCCGAGCAGATTGGCGCGTTTAAATAGGCCGATAGGCGCTGGTTACGAAAAGCATAAATGGCCTGCTTTTGCTGCTGGATGTGTGCTTTACGCTCCAGCGCCGGCTGCTGCGGTGCAATCTGTGCCAGATGGGCCAATTCTAGAATGATCTGTGCGCTCATGTGTGGACGCATTCCCTGCCTAAACAAAAACCAGCGATCAAGATCACTGGTTTTTTCAAAGATAAGAAAGAAAGTTTAATTGCCCTGCACCAGACGACGTGCGCTGATAATCCCCGGCTGCTGCTCCAAACGTGCCAGCAGACGTGACAATTGCGCCAGACCTTTGACTTCAATTAACAGCTTCATATTGGCAATACCATCATTTTCGGAAATGGTATTCACCTGACGAATATTAATCTGATCAGAGAAAATCACCTGAGTCAGGTCTTTCAGCAGACCACGGCGATCATAGGCTTCCACCACAATCTGCACGCTTTGACCACGGGTTGGCTGCATTTCCCAGTCGGCTTCCACCGCACGTTCCGGCTCCTGGCTGATCATGCGTACATAATCCGGACAGGCCACCTTATGAATGCTGACGCCGCGATTCAGGGTAATATAACCAGCAATGGATTCACCATGTACCGGCTGGCAGCACTGAGCAATATGCAGCTCAACGTTATCCAGACCATCAATCAGAATACCATGCGCCGACAAGGTATGGCTGGCTCGCGGATTCAGGGTCGGTTTTAATACCAGTTCCGGTTCATCCTGATCCAGATGCATATGCCGGTTAACCTGGTTAATCAGCGCATGCAGGCTGATTTCACCATTGACCAGACCAATCAGAATGTCTTCACCGAGTTTGACATTAAAGTGATTGCAGTAATCATTCAAGTCGATACTTTTCGGGTGAATCGCCAGACGCGACAATTCCTTATTCAGAATATCACGGCCAATTTCCAGATTCTTGCTGCGGTCCTGCTGTCTGAACCAGTGGCGTAACTTGTCACGCGCCCGCGCAGTCTTGATATAACCAAGTGAGTTCACCAGCCAGTCACGGTTTGGTTCACGGTCTTTCTTGGTCAGAATTTCGACCTGTTCACCGGTTTTTAAGGTATAGGTCAGCGGCACATAACGCTGATTGACCCGCGCGGCATAACACTTGTTACCGACTTCGGTATGTACATGGTAGGCAAAGTCCAGCACGGTCGAGCCACGCGGTAATTCTTTAATATCCCCATCGCGGCTAAACACATAAATCTTTTCAAAATCTTCAAACTCTTGCAGCTGCTCGAAGTTTTCAGTTTCATCATCGGACTTATGCGCACTGGCGTCGTTACGTTCCTGATAATGTTCCAGCACCGCACGCAAAGAATGCAAACGATGATTGAAGGAATGATCGGTGGTTTTGCTGCCTTCTTTATAGTTAAAGTGCGAACACACGCCAAGTTCCGCCTCTTCATGCATTTCCATGGTACGGATTTGCACTTCCAGCGACTTGTTTTCAGCAATCACTGCAGTATGCAGCGAGCGATAACCATTGGCTTTTGGATTGGTAATGTAGTCATCAAACTGATGCGGAATATGCCGCCACAGCTGATGTACGATACCGAGCGAGTGATAACATTCCGGAATGGTTTTGACCAGTACCCGCACTGCACGAATGTCATAGAGCTGGTCGAAGCTCAGGTCTTTGCTCTTCATTTTTCGATAAATCGAATAAATGTGTTTGACCCGGCCGGTAATTTCCGACTCAATGCCATGCGCCGCCAGTTCACTCTTGAGCTTATCAATCACAAACTGGATATATTGCTCACGTTCTAGCCGCTTTTCATTCAGTAAAGACGCAATTTCTTTATAACGGTCCGGCGCCAGATAACGAAAAGCCAGATCTTCCAGCTCCCATTTTAACTGGGCAATGCCCAGACGGTGCGCCAGCGGTGAGTAAATGGTCAGAATTTCACGCGCGACCCGTTCCTGACGCTCTTTGGACGCAGTGGTCAGTTCACGTAAGGCATAAGTACGTTCGGCCAGCTTGATCAGTACCACACGCACATCTTCAGTGACTGAAATCAGCATTTTATAAATGCCGGTCAGATGCTCGCGCTGGTTGTTATTGAAGTGATCTTCCAGCCGTTTATTCTTTTCAATCAGCTCGGACAGCTTACCCATCGACAGGGTGCCTTTGACCAGGGTATGTACACTGTCACCGAAATGCTCACGCACTTCTTCCAGGGTCATCACCCCTTCACGCACACTGCGGTACAGCATGGCAGCCGACAAGGTATCTTCATCGACATGCAAATGCGCCAGAATATCGGCCATTTCAATTCCGGTATACAAGGTATTGGACCGGTGCTTGACTGTCGTTTCCAGCTCTTTTTGTAACGTATAGGTGGCAACTTCTTCGAGTTTTGCTAATGCTGCCCCATCTAAGATGTCACGAACCCGGTCCAGCCATTCTGCCAGATCCTGTCGTGCTTGCTCGGCATGTTCTACAGTCGTTTCCTCAGACAATTCGTTTAATCGTCCAGGAAGTTGTTCGCGTACTGTGACCATACCCTACTCCTACCTCTATATACTTCATTTTCTATAAATCGTTTATTGATTTTTCTTGCTCAAATAAGGCAATCGATTCTACATGACCGGTATGGCTAAACATATCCATCACCCCGGCTTTGCTTAAACGATAGCCCTGTTGCACCAGCATCCCCGCATCCCTTGCAAGTGTAGCCGGATTACATGACACATAAACGATTCTTGCCGCACCCAATTTGGGCACATAATGCATGACTTCCTCAGCACCGGAGCGCGGAGGGTCAATCAATAATGCATCAAATCCTTGATTTGCCCAAGAATGATGCGAAAAATCTTTTGTTAAATCTTGTGAAAAAAATTTCACCTGAGTTAACCCGTTCAGCTGGGCATTTTCCGCACCACGATGCACCATTTCATCTGAACCTTCTACGCCAACCACCGTACCACTTTCGCCGACACAGCGCGCCAAAGGTAAAGAGAAATTGCCTAATCCACAAAACAGATCCAGCACACGCTCACCTGCCTGCAACTGAAGCAAATCACATGCCAGCTTGACCATTTGCGGATTCACGGTGGAATTTACCTGGGTAAAATCCAGCGGATGAAAAGCAAATTTCAGCTCAAATTCCGGCAGTGCATAATGCAGACGCATGGCCTGATCAGGTTGATCTACACGTTGTACACTGTCTGGTCCCGCAGGCTGCAGATACAGTTGCCATTGTTTCTGTAACGCAAATTTGAGCAGTTGGTTGACATCTGACTCAGATAATTTTTCCGTATGCCGGACCAATAGGGCAATTTCCATGTCACCCATCGCCAATTCTACATGACCAATGTCGGCTTTGCCTTTTAGACTTTGGAGTAGTTGTTTCAGACAGGTGATCGAACCGAGTTCACGATCCAGAATCAGACAGCGGTCAATTGAGGTCAGCCGGTTGCTCTGGCGTTCACGGAAACCGACCACCAGTTTGTCTTTATTCGGGAAATAACGCACACCAATCCGGGCGCGGCGGCGATAATCCTCCCGGGTTGAACGTAACGGCGTTAGCCATTCATCCGGCTGAATGCCGGCAAAATGCTGCAGATGCGACTTGAGTACATCCTGTTTTAAACGAATCTGCTCATCCAGCTGGATATGCTGCATATTGCAGCCGCCACAGACACCAAAATGCGGACACGGTGGCTCGACCCGCATCTCGGCAGGTGCAGATAACAGTTCGATATAGTCAGCTTCTTCTAGCCGTTTGGTGACATGATGAATCCGTGCTTTGACTGTTTCACCCGGCAAGGCACCCTGAATAAACACCTTCTTGCCGTGTTTATCCTGCGGATGTTCAGGCTGTGAACCATAGTGTGCAATCCCGCGCCCTTCATGGGACAGCGACTCAACCTGAAAAGTATGGATCAGGGGTTGAGCTGGACGAGCGGATGGACGATGTTTCATGAGCACCTAAAGTGTGGAAGATGGGAAGTCTGCAGCAGTAAAGTATGTGGCTTGTGCATTCTGGCGCCAGGCTGCGAGGAACTCGCCATGCTGTGGCAGGCTGGATAAATACTGGATGGTGGTCTGAACCCACAGGCGATGATCATCCAGCTGCAACTGCCCTTTCAGCAAGAGCCAGCGCAGATAGATCAGCCAGGTATTCAGCACATCACCTTCACAATAGCTGGTGAGTTTGAGCCATTCACCGGCGCGGATATATTCCGGCACATGATAACCGGCTTCACCGCGTTTACCCGGAAAACCCAGCAGATGCGCCATATCATCCAGTTTCTGGAAATTCCGGCCATTAAACATGGCCATCACATCCATCAAGTCAATATGCCGCTGATGATAGCGGTTCTGGTAGTTATTATAGCGCTTTTGCGTGTCAATTTCGCCTTGATCAAACAGACTTGGCGCAGACAGGCCATGATACATGGCACGATATAAAATTACCGGCAAATCAAACTGCGAACCGTTCCAACTCACCAGGGTCGGATGGCGCTTGTCAAAAATCGACAGGAATTTTTTCAGGATTTCGGCTTCGGTATACTGTTCCCGACTAAAGGAAAACAGGGTCATCAGGCCGGTTTCATCAATCCACAGGCCGGAAATACAGACAATTTCATGCAGCGGCAAACGCTGAAAATCCATGCCCGATTCCTGACGGCGCAGCTTCATCAGTGCCTGTTCCAGATCTGCCTCAGGCAAATCCAGACCAAACAGATGCGCGCCTGATTTAAGATCGGTTTGGGTTTCAATATCGAAAGTTAAAACAGGCAGGCGCATAAAAGATTTCTCAAAAATTATTCAGGGTCTTGTACAGAGAATAAGCCTGTAGACAGGTAACGGTCACCACGGTCACAGATAATACATACAATTACTGCATCCGGGTTTTCTTCTGCCAGTTTCAGTGAAGCCCAGACCGCACCACCCGATGACGTCCCGGCACTGATACCTTCTTTTTGTGCCAGTTTACGCATGGTCCGCTCGGCTTCAATTTGTGGAATATCAATAATCCGGTCAACACGACTGCGGTCAAAAATGGTCGGCAAATATTCTTCCGGCCAGCGGCGAATACCAGCAATACTGGAACCATCAGAAGGTTGCAGCCCGACAATCTGAATGTCCGGATTCAGTTCTTTCAGGTATTTAGATACCCCCATAATGGTCCCAGTGGTGCCCATCGAGCTGACAAAGTGGGTAATTTGACCGCCAGTTTGCTGCCAGATTTCCGGCCCAGTGGTCAGGTAATGTGCTTCTACATTGTCCGGATTGCCAAACTGGTTCAGGACCAGACCTTTGCCTTCGGCCTGCATTTGCAGGGCCAGGTCACGTGCTCCTTCCATGCCCTGTTCTTTGGTCACTTCAATCAGTTCGGCACCATAGGCACGCATGGCACCTTTACGTTCCTGACTCATGTTGTTCGGCATGATCAGCTTCATCTGATAACCACGCATGGCAGCCACCATGGCCAGTGCAATCCCCGTATTTCCGCTGGTGGCTTCAATCAAGGTATCACCCGGTTTGATCTGACCGCGCTTTTCCGCCTGCATAATCATGTTATACGCTGGGCGGTCTTTGACTGAACCTGCCGGATTGTTGCCTTCCAATTTGGCCAACACCGTGGCTTGGGTATGACTTGCAAGACGCTGCAAGCGTACCAATGGCGTTTTGCCCACATAATGATCTAATAGAAATTCATCGGCTTGGAAATCAGGGGTGGTATTACTCATTATTTGCACCTTTCTCTAGGTGCGCATATTGTATGAAAAAAACCACCCGCCTGCACTCTTTTCACCAGCTTTTTCGTGAAAGTGCTTAAAGCACAGTCAGTTTTAAAATAAAGCGTGCTAAACTGCTCGGCAGAACGAATAAAATGCTTTAACCATGTCAAATATCAATAAAAAGTTATTTAAGCGCCTACATTTAAATCATGCTTATGGGCAACTGATTGCCCTGATATTTGTGCCCATTATGGTGCTAGCGGCAGTCGGTGCAGGGCTGGTTCTGACCGAAACCTCGAATGCAGCGCGCGCCCAGCAAAAGCAGATGGCGATTGCGATTTTAACCCGCTATGAAATACCATCTGAAGTGGCCTTGCAGCAGCTCAACACCTTTCCCTGGCAATATGAGCAGGCACGCAGCTATATGCAAAACCTGCTCAATGAAAAGCATTTACTTCGGACTGCCATTATTGACTCCCAAGGCCGTAGCCGCCTGAGTATGGGCTATCAGGATCAGGCTGGCTGGCCCAGTTTTCCGCGCGATGCCGCCTTCTTTGGCCCGATCCAGCATAAAGACAGTCATGTCTATGGTTTACGTATTGATGAAAGCCAGAGCCAGTATGCCTGGCTGCTAATCGAGCTGGACAATCAACCCCTGGAAATTGCCCGTTATCGGGTCATGACCGTGCTGATTGCCACTGGCCTGTTGACCCTGATGCTGCTGTTGCTGTGCCTGAATTTCTATTCGCGTCGCTGGATTGCGCCCATGTACGAAATCCGCATGCAATTGCAGCGTCTGAATGCCGATACGCTGGATCAGCACATGGTGATTAACAGTACCGGCGAGCTGCGCTTGTTACAGCGTGATATTGCCAATGTGGTGAAACGTCTGCATTTCAGCTTTCTGGAACTGAAAGAACATACCGAACAGACCGAAGATGACTTACGCCGCACCCTAGATACCTTAGAAGTCCAGAATATTACCTACCGTCAGGCGCGTGACCAGGCAATTTCCGCCAACCAGTCCAAGTCGGTCTTCCTGGCCAACATCAGCCATGAGTTACGTACCCCTCTGAACAGTATTGATGGCTTTATCCATTTATTGCTGCGTCAGGGTAACCTCAGCAATGAGCAGAACCTGTATCTGCAAACCATTCGCAAATCATCTGCGCATCTGCTGGCGCTAATTAACGATGTGCTTGACTTCTCGAAAATTGATGCCGGCAAACTGGAACTGGAAACTGCCCCCTTTGACCTGGAAGAAGCCATTTATGATGTGATGGACATGCTGTCACCGCTGGCGGCCCAGAAGCAGATTGCCATGGCCTTTTATTATGCTGACAACGTGCCGAAGCATGTGATTGGCGATGCCCTGCGCTTTAAACAGGTGCTGACCAACCTGATTTCCAATGCGATTAAATTCACCCCGGATGGTGAAATTATTGTACGCGCGCGAATTGAACATGAAGACATTGGTCAAAGCATGATTCACTTTAGTGTGCAAGACAGCGGCATTGGCTTAAGCGGCACCGACCGCAAAAAACTATTTGAATCCTTCTCGCAAGGTGATGCTTCCGTGACCCGTCAGTTTGGCGGTACCGGTCTGGGGCTGGCAATTTCCAAACAGCTGGTGCATCTGATGCAGGGCCAGATTGGCTTTGAAGACAACCAGGAACGCGCCCCAACTGAAAAAGGCTCGACCTTCTGGTTTACTGCCGTATTCAGCATTGATGAAGATGAAATTATTGTGCACCCAAGCTTTGCCAACAAGCATGTGGTGTCTTATCTGGCGCATCCGGCGACTGCCAATGTGCTGCGTCACTATCTGGAAAATTATCAGGTCCAGCATACCGAAACCACTTCGATTCTGGATTTGTTCAGCCGACTGAATCACCTGTCTACACCGGAAGAAGACACCTGGTTAATTGTTGATCATAGCGGTGACACCGAAGCCTTACTGAAAGAAATTCGCAGCCGCTATCAGGGCAATCTGGCTATTTACGGCTACCAGATGGCGCTTGATCCAAGCATGCTGAATGAATATCGCACCCGCCCGCTGTATCAGCCTTTAAGCCGTGGCGCGCTAATCCAGTTACTAAACAATGAAAATCCATTTGAAGATACGGGCACCGAAGTCTTTGATGGACAGGGCCTGCATGTGCTGGCGGTAGATGACCACTTGCCAAACCTGATTGTTTTAGAAGCCTTGTTAGGTGAACTGAATGTCACCACCACCAAAGCGCTGAGCGGTCAGGAAGCCCTGAATATCCTGCAAGAGCGAATTGAACAGGATGCCAAACCGTTTGATCTGGTGTTTATGGATATTCAGATGCCGGTGATGTCCGGGATTGATACCACCCGCGCCATTCGCTCGCTGGAATCGACGCTGGACAAGCATAAACGCCTGCCAATTATCGCCCTGACCGCACATGCACTGGCCGATGAAAAACAGAACCTGCTGAAAGTCGGCATGGATGATTACGTCACCAAGCCAATCCAGATAGAACAGATCATCCAGATTCTGACCCACTGGACCACTGAAAACTTTAACAAGGTGCCAGCAGTGGAAAAAGCCGTGGTAATTGAAGCGCTTGATCCGCTGGTTCTTGACTGGCAGCAAAGCCTGATGCTGGCCGCCAACAAGGAAGATCTGGCGCTGGATCTGCTGCGCATGCTGCTCGACAGCTTTGCCACCGAACTGCATGAAATGCAGCAGCTGATTGAACTGGAAGATTTCCCGCAACTGGAGCATGTGCTGCATCGTCTGTATGGCGCGACCCGTTATGTCGGCACGCCAAGCCTGCAGGAAGCCACCGGTTCTTTTGAGCAGTTTGTTTCGACCTTGCGTAAAGAACGCCGCAAAGCCGATGATGCCTTTATTCAGGAAGTGCTAAGACGCTTTGATGAATTACAAGCCGTGATTGCCCAGGTTAAACATGCCGCCGAGCAGATTCTGAATAAGCACATGCAGTAGTCTGACTCGACTAAAGTCAGGGTCTTGAAAGATGGATGTGACTGCCCTGTCATGTATCATGCGTATCTGCATGCTATGCTCAACAGAGGAAAAATAAGAGTTTAGACCATGACCATAGTACAGGTAGAAAAAAATAACGGCATTGCCATTGTGCGACTGAATCGCCCGGAAAAACGCAATGCCATGAGCTTTGCATTATTAAAACAGCTGGTCAAAACTGCCCGGCAGCTAAAAAAAGACCGCAGCTTGCGCTGCGTCATTCTGACCGGTGAGGCCGAAGTGTTTAGTGCCGGTATTGATCTGGCCGATTTAAACAATCCGCAAAATCGCGCCTTTGCCGCTTGGGAGTTGCTCAAACCCGGCCAGAGCCTGTTTCAAAAGGCCTTTCTGATCTGGCAGGAATTACCCGTCCCTGTGATTGCTGCGATTGAAGGTTACTGCTTTGGAGCGGGGATGCAACTGGCACTGGCAGCAGATATTCGTATTGCCCATCCTAAAACCCAGATGTCAATTATGGAAAGCCGCTGGGGGCTGGTACCGGATATGGGTCTGAGCCGCTCTTTAAAAGGCCTGATTGGCCTGGACCTGGCCAAAGAACTGACCCTCACCGCCCGTATTTTTGAAGCGCAATATGCCAAAGAAATTGGTTTAGTCACCCACTTAAGTGACACGCCGCTGGATCATGCCCAGATTCTGGCGCAGGAACTGGCGCAGCGTTCTCCGGATGCGCTGGCTGCGGCCAAACAGGTGCTAGATGCCATGGAACATAATCCACAAAAATCCTTACGTCTGGAAAAAATCTGGCAGCTGAAATTACTGCTTGGCAAAAACAGTCAACTGGCGCGTAAAAAAGACAAGCAACCAGACACCAGTTTTTTACCGCGTCAATTTAACTAAGCACAGAGCATCAAGATCGGGAAGAGAAGCATGAGTTTTGATCGCAATACGCCCATCGCCTTTCTGGGTATGGGCTTAATGGGCACACGCATGGCAGCACGTCTGATTCATGCCGGTTTTCGGGTCGCCGTCTGGAACCGCACTGCTGCTGCCTGTGAGGAACTGCTGGACATGGGCGCTGAAGCGCTGGCCCTAGAAAAGATTGGTCAATATCCGGTGATATTAAGCTGCCTGGCTGATGACAATGCAGTCCAAGCGGTCTTTGAGCAGATTCAGCCGCATTTGCAGGCCAAGCAAGTGATTGTGGATTTCTCCAGCCTGTCTGTGGATAAAACCCTGACATTGGCCGAACAGGCAGCCCGTCAGCAGGTGAAGTGGATTGATTCACCAGTGTCGGGCGGCACAGCGGGCGCAGAACAAGGCACCCTGGTGATCTTTGCCGGCGGTGATGCTGCCACCATTGAAAAACTGACCCTGATTTATAATGTGCTCTCACAGCGCGTGACCCGTATGGGCGCCAGTGGCACCGGACAGGCCACCAAAATCTGTAATCAGCTGATTGTCGCGGCCAACAGTACCCTGGTTGCCGAAGCTGTCGCGCTTGCAGCTCAAGCTGGGGTAGACACCACTTTACTGGCACCCGCACTGGCCGGTGGATTTGCTGACTCCAAACCGTTTCAGATTCTAACCCCGCGCATGGCCAGTCATAGCTTTGAACCGGTGCAGTGGAAAGTCCAGACCCTGTCCAAAGACCTGAACAATGCCCTGACCCTGGCCGCGCATTATCAGCTGAATATTCCGGTGGCACAGCAGGCTTTGCAACAACTGCAAGCGCATCAGGCCAAAGGCTTTGCGGAAGCAGATTTATCCACGGTCATTCAACAGGTGGAACAGACCACTTAATTTCACCCTTTGCACAGGGAATGCAGGACATTGTTTATGACGAAACTTGCCGTAAATCTTTCTATGATTTTTACTGAAGTGCCGCTACTTGAGCGCTTTGTACTGGCCAGACAACACGGCTTCCAGCATGTTGAAATCCAGTTTCCGTATGAACTGAGCATTCCGCAGATTCAAAGCCAGCTAACCTTGCATGAACTGACGCTGTGCCTGATTAATGTTCCGGCCGGAGATTTAATGCAAGGCGGCAACGGGCTGGCCGGTGTGCCGGGCAAGGAAATCGAGTTTCGTCATGCCGTTGAACAGGCCATTGAATACGCGGTTGCACTCAAAGTGCCAAGTGTCAATATTCTGGCTGGTAAACAGCCCCAGGATGCCGATCTGCTGCCTTGCCTCAGAACACTGGCCGAAAACCTGAAAATGGCCAGCCATATGCTTAGCAGCCAGCAGATCCAGCCGGTAATGGAAATGATTAATGGCACCGACATGCCGCGCTTTTTAGTACAGAACATTGCCCAGGCCCAAGAGATGCTTGAAGCGGTGCAACATCCGGCGCTAAAAATGCAGTATGACTGCTATCACATGGCCATGATGGGTGAAAACGTACTGGAAGGACTGATCGAGAATATCCAACAGATTGGCCATATCCAGTTTGCCGACTGCCCGGGACGCCATGAACCGGATACCGGTGATATTGCCTTTGCGGAAGTGTTTGACTGGCTCAAACACAGTGACTATTCGGGCTATGTGGCGGCGGAATATCGACCGAGCAAAGATTCAGCAAATTCCTTTGCGTGGAAAAACAAATACTTTGCCGAATATCAATAATTCGGCACTGTTATAGATTTGAAATTTAGTCTCAAAGCCGCTATATTAGACAATGAATAATTGTCAGGAAATTATACCCTTTATGAATTTAGAACCATCGCCCGGCGCTTCTAATTCTCACGATCTCGCAATGACTTCCCCAAACAATGACGTACACGCTTGCCTGCAAGTTGTGCGCGATGCCCTTGAAGATGTAAAAGCCAAAGAAATTGTTGAGCTTGATGTTAGCAGCATCAGCAATGTTGCAGATGCTATTGTGATTGCTAGCGGCACCTCAACCCGTCATGTTAAATCTCTTGCTGACAACGTTGCTGAAGAAGCACGTAAAGCAGGCTTCCGCCCGATTGGTATGGAAGGTGAACGCGATGCTGAATGGATCTTGATTGATCTGGGTATCGTGGTGGTACATGTCATGCTTCCAACTACCCGTAAGTTCTACGACCTAGAAAGCTTATGGCGTACAGCACCTGAATCTGTAAACTAAGATTTCCCAAAAAGCGACCTGAAGGTCGCTTTTTTATTGAGCTAAAATCAGGACTGATCACAGCAGAAAAATACACCCACTGATCTTTCCACTTCCCAATAGCTGAACTTAAACCACTTGGTCGTGCCTCTCACCCCCATCTCAACGCTTTCATCGTATGTAACGAAAAAGATTCTATTTAGTCACAGATATAAAAAATCCCCCTCAATCGAGGGGGATTTTGAACGCGGGTGTCGGACGTCTTAGTGACCCGTACCGTTAATCGCTTTGGTCATGTCTTCAACCACTTTCTTGGCATCACCGAAGACCATCATAGTCTTGTCGTTATAGAACAGGTCATTGTCCAGACCTGCATAACCAGTCGCCATTGAGCGCTTGATCACCATAATGGTACGTGCTTTATGTGCTTCCAGAATTGGCATACCGTAAATTGGCGAGTTTGGATCGTCTTTGGCTGCCGGGTTGACTACGTCGTTGGCACCTATCACCAATACCACATCCGTTGCCGGGAAGTCCGAGTTAATCTCGTCCATTTCCAGAATGTCTTCATACGGCACGTCGGCTTCAGCAAGCAAGACGTTCATGTGACCTGGCATACGACCCGCCACCGGGTGAATCGCAAAACGCACCGTTACACCCTGCTCTTTCAGCAAGTTGGCCAGTTCTTTCACCGCATTTTGTGCACGGCCTTGTGCCATACCATAACCCGGCACAATCACCACGCTGTCTGCATTGGACATTAAGAAGCCAGCATCATCTGCAGAACCTGAACGGTAGTTACGCTGTACCTGCTCACCCGCACCTGCGGTAGGCGCTGCCGCACCACCCATCGCACCACCAAACAGAACGTTGATGATTGAACGGTTCATAGCTTTACACATGATGTACGACAGAATTGCACCTGAAGAACCAACCAGTGAACCCGCTACAATTAGCATGTTGTTTTCTAAGGTAAAACCAATCCCTGCTGCCGCCCAGCCCGAGAAGGAGTTGAGCAGAGAAACCACCACCGGCATGTCACCACCACCGACTGGGGCAATCCAGACCCAACCAAAGGCTAAAGCCAGTGCGGTCATGGCCCAGAACGAAGTCATGCTACCGCTTAAGAAGAAGTGAATCCCAAAGCCCAACATGGCAATGAAAATCAGTGCCTGAACCGGTTTAACCCAACCACCCGAAATGGTCTTGGCCCATTTTTTCGCTGCCAGTTTACCGTAAGCAAATACCGATGCCGTAAAGGTAATCGCACCAACAAAACAGCCCACGAACAATTCAAACAAATGCACTTTGCTCATTTCATGGAAGCTGATGCCATTGGCTGCCAACAGCTCTGGACCCAGTTCAACCAGCTTGTTGTTATGAATAATCGCTGCAATTGCAATTAACACCGCCGCCAGACCAACCAGTGAGTGCATCAGTGCTACAGTTTCTGGCATTTGCGTCATCGGTACGGTACGCGCACGGGCAATCCCGACAATTGCACCCAGAATCATCGCCCCCACAATCATCCAGATGACCGGATGATCCGCCACAAAGAAGGTGGTCAATACGGCAATCGCCATGGCGATCATGCCGTAACGGTTACCAGCAATCGCCGTTTTTGGTCCAGACAGGCCACGTAAAGTTAAAATAAAGAGGACAGCCCCAATCAGGTAGAACCAATCCGCATAGTCTCGAATAAATTCCATCAATTAGCCCTCTTTTTTCTTTTGTTTTGGTTTAAACATTTCCAGCATGCGCGCAGTCACTGCGAAGCCACCGAAAATATTAATACTGGCCAGGAATACTGCAATCGCACCAAGTACGCTCACCACGTTAATGCTCTGGAACTGCACATTGGCATCCACACCTAACACAGGCAAGCCGACCGTTTGAATCATCGCCCCCACGATAATGATCGAAGACAGCGCATTGGTTACCGCCATCAGTGGCGTATGCAATGCAGGTGTAACCCCCCAAACCACGTAGTAACCTACGAAAATGGCCAGGACAAAAATTGTAATTGTTTCAACCATGACTGTTCTCCTTAACCTCGTTTCAACAGCACTTGGCCGCCGTGCGTAACCAGTAGGGCTTTTTGAATTTCATCGTCCTGACTGATGGCAAAATTCTTTTCACTATCAAAAAGGGTTTCCACAAAATTCAGCACATTACGTGCATACAGCGCCGATGCTTCAGTAGAGACCGTTGATGGAATATTCGGTACACCGAGAATTTTCACGCCGTTGTCGGTCACCACGGTTTCACCGCATTGAGAACCTTCAACGTTACCACCCGTTTCTACCGCCATATCCAGAATGACTGAACCCGGTTTCATCTTGGCCACAGTTTCCGCCTTGATTAAACGCGGTGCATCACGACCTGGTAACAGCGCTGTGGTAATCACGATGTCAGCATTGGAAACAGCTTTATCGACAATGATGGCCTGATCTTTGATGTACTGTTCGCCCGGCATCCAGCCATAGCCGTTTTTAGCGGCATCAGCAGCTTTTTGCTGTTCTTCTTCAGACATCGGCACGTCTAGCCATTTCCCGCCCAGAGATTCAACCTGATCTTTGGCAGTTGGACGCAGGTCAGTGGCTTCTACCACCGCACCCAGACGTTTTGCGGTCGCAATCGCTTGCAAGCCGGCAACACCCACCCCCATGATCACGACACGGGCAGGTTTGACTGTCCCTGCTGCGGTCATCAGCATCGGGAACATACGCTGGTATTCAGCTGCAGCCAGCAATACCGATTTATAACCGGCCAGGTTGGCTTGTGAGGACAGCACATCCATGTTTTGCGCACGGGACAGGGTCCGTGGCAATAATTCCAGGGCAAATGCAGACACCTGCTGTGCAGCAAATTGGTCAAGTTCAGTATTGCGGTATGGGTCAAACATTGCCACTACGGTAGAGTTAGGAGCAAGTTTTTGAATTTCTTCACCTTTCGGCGCGCGAACTTTCAAAATCATTTGACTGCCGGTATAGGCATCATCTGTAATTCTGGCACCCACGTGCTCATAGGCGCTATCGATATAGGCAGCTTTTAAGCCTGCACCACGTTCAATAACCACGCTATGACCCGCGTTGATCAACTTCTTTACTGTCTCTGGCGTTGCAGCGACACGATTTTCACCGACGACAGTTTCGGTTGGGATTCCGATCTGCATGAGCGTTCCTCAAGCTAATTTTTCTTAAGTAAACATCGCCAAAACGATGCTTCCCCTCAGGTTATGTCCTTGTTGAATTTTTGGATTCTAATTGAACTTTTTTAAATTACCACCCAATATTTATTTAATAAATACCCATATTTTGAACTGATGATTCATAAAAAGAAGGGTGGCAGATATAATTGATCAGTTTAGCTTTCTATTCTTCATGGCGCCACTCTGGAAATAAGGTGTATAAATTTTCAGCACAGCTCCTGACTTTTTACAGCGAATTGCGTCCTGTTTTGTTTTTTCTTTCCTTAAAATTGATCGTTTTGACAAATCTTATCGTGTAGTGCCGGCTTACAACAGGCTGATAAATACCAATAATGAACGGCTTTTTCGCAGTAAAAAATGAACATCCAGTTCATGATTGACTAAAATGACATCTTAATCACAGAAGAATCCGGGAGAAATTGGTCAAAACTGCCCAATGTTCGGGCAGAAAAGTAAATCCTTCGTCAAATGCATCAATTGGCTAAATGATTTCCTGCCTGATGATCTGGCCTTAACCCATACATCTGGCTGTGAAAATGCGATAAAAAATTAAAAGTTTTTTATTGATCATTTTGCCTGATGATGAATAAAGCAGCGCAACTGCTTAAATTTGCGTATTTTGCACTATTTTTGTGCAACAATTGCCCGCAAGACATCAATAGATCTTTGCCTGAAATAAACGATCTTAAAATTTTCATAAAATGAGAATAAAGCCTATCTTTACACATTCATTTCTTCGAGCAGACAGCTTATACTCAACGCATGAAAATATGGTGACACCTGCCCTCTTGATTAAATTGCTCTGAATATGTCCATTTCCTTGACCAGAACGCAGTTAGGTTCACTGTTTGCACTATGCGCGGCCTTTTTATTTAGCACCAAAGCTATTTTTATCAAGCAAGCCTACGCACTTTCACCTCTGGTGGATGCCACCACCTTAATGACCCTGCGGATGGCCAGCGCACTGCCGTTTTTCCTGCTGATCTGCTGGTTTAACCGGCATCGCAATACCCAGATTCAGCTGCGCGAATGGATACTGCTCGTGGCTGCCGGGCTGCTCGGCTATTATTTTGCCAGCTGGCTCGACTTTCTGGGGCTCATGTTTATTAGCGCCTCACTGGAACGGATTATCCTGTTTCTGTATCCCACCTTAACCGTTCTAGCCAGCAGCCTGATCTACAAGCAGCGCTTAAGCCTGAAAACGATACTAGCCTTGCTGCTCAGTTATGGTGGAACGGTACTGGTGATGTTACAAGAACAGCAAAACATGCCAGATGGCCATTCCTTCTGGCTCGGTGCCAGTCTGGTATTTGCCAGTGCGGTGGCTTTTGCCGCCTATTTGCTGGTGACGCCACGGCTGATCCAGAAATTTGGCGGCTGGAATTTTACCGGCCTGGCACTAAGTGTGGCCTGTTTAGGTACCTTGCTGCATTATCTGCTGTCCGTACCGGAGCCGCTGCAACGGCTGAATCAATTACCGGGCAGCGTCTATGCCTATGGCATTGGGCTGGGCATTCTGGTCACGGTGTTGCCAACCATTTTATTAATGCAAAGTATCGAACGCCTGGGAGCGGCCCATTCGGCCATGATCGCCTCTATCGGCCCGATTCTGACCATTGTGCTGGCCACCCTGTTTTTAGATGAATATTTAAATGCCTGGCAATGGCTGGGTTGCGCCCTCAATATCATTGGGGTAATGATGATTAGCCTGTCCAAGACAAAGCTGATGGCCTGATCCATGATCAGTCAGCTCAGCCTGTTCCGGACTGCTACGCATGTATCTCGCACGTGCAAAAAGAATGTTGCAAATGGTGGTCTTTGGCCGTCATGCTGAATATTACCGAAGATGCGATTGAATGAATTAACCTGAACTGGACCTTGTATGAATACCTCTCCCGATATTAGTCAGGATAAAACCCTGCTCTGGCTTATGGCGCTGGCTTGTGGTCTATGTGCAGGGGCCAACTATTATTGCCAGCCGCTGATTAACTCGATTCATACTTACTTCCAGGTGCCGGAATCCCAAGTTGCACTCACGGTGACATTTGCTCAGGTGTCCTATGCGCTGGGGCTGTTATTTATTGTGCCGGTTGGCGATACCGTCAATAAAACCAAATTCATTCCACTGCTGATGTTTCTGGCCGCGTTTGGCCTGTTTCTATGTGCTTTTTCAGTGAATCTGCCAATGCTCTGGATTGGCACCATCATGACCGGGCTATTTTCAGTGGCCGCACAGATTCTGATTCCGTTTGCCACCATGTCGGTCAAGCCGGAGAAAATGGGCGAAGTGGTCGGACTACTGATGAGTGGTTTACTGGTCGGGATTTTACTGTCGACCAGTCTGGCCGGACTGTTATCCAATTTATATGGCTGGCAGCTGATTTATATCATCAGTGGCGTGTTGATGATGGGACTGGCGATTATTCTGAAAAAACGCTTGCCGTATATTCCGACGGTGCGTATGGCCTATGGCAAAATCCTGCATTCGATGCTGCAACTGATCCGCCAGGAAAAACGGCTGGTCTATCGCGCCCTGATTGGTGCCAGTGCCTTTGCCGCCATGAGCGTGCTGTTTTCCACCATTGCAGTGTTACTTGGCTCCTCTTTTGGTCTGCCAGATGTGGCAGTCGGTTTAGTCACCTTAATTGGGGTATTCGGCGCACTCTCTACCAAAAAAATTGGCAAAATTGCCGACCGTGGCCATGGCAAACTGATCACCTGGGCCGGCCTCTCTTTATTGGCGGTCAGCTGGAGCTTCCTGTATTTCGGCGCGCAGTATTTATGGAGCTATATTATTGGTTTTGGTCTAATTAACTTAGGTCTGGCCAGTGTGCATACCAGCAACCAGAACGTGATTTTCCATCTACGCCCCGATGCCAAATCACGTCTGAACGCAGTCTATATGACCAGCTATTTTATTGGCGGCGCCTGCGGTTCTGCACTGGGCATTTACGCCTGGCATCATGGTGGCTGGAGCATGAGCTGTCTGGTTGGTTTAACGTTGGTGTTCTGCTCGGCCTGTTTTGCCTGGTTAGATCAGCAACATCTGCGCCGCCAGCAACTGGCTTAAAACTGTATAAATCGTGCAGGCAGGTTTAAGACACCTGCACCATCGGATAATGCGGCTGGGCCGAATCAATACTGGCCGGATATTCCAGCAGAATCTGAATAAAGGATGGAATTAAGGCAGCAAAAATACTGGTTGCCCCAGCCAGAATGTCACGGTTTAGCAGGCTGTTATAGTTGGCACCGCCACTGGCAAACTGGTGACGCAGACTGTCAAAGCGTTTAAATACCGCCATCAGCAAAGCCACCGACTGTTTATTTTGCAAGGTCTGTTGCAGCTCAAGCTGTTCCTGGGCAGAACGCTGCTGCCATTCATCACGGGTTAACTGTAAATGCTGATAGGCCCAGAATTCCGGATGGATATAGGGGTGTGTCAACAGGGCCTGAATCTGCTGCTGGTATTTTTCCCATAACATATAGTCAATTTTTCGGGTTTCATCCTGCTGGTGCAGAACCTGAAAAAACTGTTGTAACTGTACTGCAGGTGGACTGGCCGCATCTTCATGGTAAATTGCCTGGAAGGCAATCCATAAACTCATAAACTTGAAATCCAGCTCCTGATCCAGACTCAGGGCTTTTTTAAACCAGCTCAGACTGCGCTGTATTTTCAGATTAAAATGCACCGAATTTTCATTCTTTTTACTCCGGTAAATTTCTTCGACGACCAGCATCTTTGTTATCCTTTTTCTTGTCTCACCGCATCAATGTAATCGTTTTTTAATCTTCCCTCAACCTTTTGATCCTTAAATTTATTTATTGCAATTCTATTTCCAGAGAAAATAAATCAGGGGATTTTTACGCCATTAAATAAAAAATCCGATTACTTAAAATATATTTAAAAAACATTTTATCAAACAGCAAATGAGAATAAAGAAATGTAAAGTTATATATAAAATAACGAAAAATGTAATTACACAAAAGATTACATTATCAAAAATCTTATGAAATACAGCCAATTAAAAATACAGGCTTAAAATAGCTGCTTACAACTAAATAAGATGTAACAGAGCCAGGGTTTTTCATGAGATGTTTCATGTTAAAAAGAAGCTATCTGTTTTTCTCAGATGATTTCAGCGCGCTAGATATAGCGCCTATATCTATAAAAGAGGTGTTCAAATGCAAAATCAAAACAATGGTTCAAACCAACAGCAACAGCAGCCTCAACAACAAGGCAATCAGCAGCAGCAACAAGACCGTCTGCAACAACAGCAACCTCAACAGCAGCAAAATAACCAGCAACAAGGCAATCAGCAACGCCAGCAAGATCAACAGCAGCAACAGCCCCAACATCAGGGTAATCAGCAGCAACAACAAAACCAGCAACAGCGCCAGCAGAATGATCAACAACAGGATCAACTGCGCCAACAACAGCAACAGCCTGGCCAGCAACAAAACCGCCAGCAGCAACAGCAACAACCACAGCAATATGGTCAACAACGCCATAACCAGAATGCACAGCAGCAAAACAATCTCTTAGATGATGAAGATATGTAAAACCATTTTTGTTTTTCACTTATTTTTATTATAAATAACCGAAGGAGATAATCATGGTTAACAATGCAAATGACCCACATGGGTACTGGCGTGACAACTATGCAGACCGCCCTTATTACAATGATTTTAAAAGAGATATCCCCGATATTGATTATGATCGGGACTTATCTTCTGCTTATGACCTCGGTACACGCGCCCGCAGTGAATATGGCACAGATCGCGACTTTGAAAGTTCCGAAGGCGACCTGAAACAGCGCTGGGAAGAGTTTAAGGCAGATTCTCGCTTAAAATGGGAACAGGCCAAACATGCGATCAGGGATGCTTGGGATAGAAACTAGATTGCTCTCATTCTAGTTCTCATACGGTTTAAAGTTATAGGTCATTATGACCTATAACTTTTTTATATCTGTCTGTTTTATATCTGTAGATACTTCTGGTTTTGTTCTCTATTTTATTTATACACAAATATTATTTTTGCTTGACCACCTCAATAATACTGTGACTAATTGCCCGGGACAGCTGTTCCAGTTTTTTCTTTTTGGTACCATTAAATACACAGCGATAATGATGGAGTTTATTCCGATAAGAAATACAGTAAAAAAATGTCCCGACCGGTTTTTCCTTGGTTTCAGAACCACCCCGTTTTAATAATCCGGTACAGCCTATAAAAATATCAGAATCAATGATCTGTTTCACTTTTAATACCAGTTGCTCTGTCACTTCAGCCGATTCAGGGCAATATTTTTCCAGGAATTTTTTTGAGATCTTTAAAATACTGACTTTTAAGCTGGCGTCATAACAGACCAGGCTGCCATTTAAAATATCGCCTGAATTTTTATTCAATGAAAAACGATAGGCCAAATAACCTGCCGAAGCACTTTCAATAAAGGTGACTTTTAATTTCTTTTTGGCAAGTAACTGGCAACATTTATTCATTTACACCCAACCTGAATATTGTGATTCACTTTGATTTAAACATAGCTCTTTTTCACGGCTTTTTTCTGAAAAGTAACATTTCATTTATGTTTTAAAATTAAAAATACAACTCTCTGATTTTTATAAATTTAGATAAATAATACATATACATACTTTACATGAAGTCACACAACTCAGGCTTAAGTTTCTATCGAACTGGATTATTGTTTTCTAGGGTTAAAGCATGGAGCAGAATAATGCTAACGGTCGTCAAACAAAGATTATTAGACATACTCAATGATGTGCCTGAAACCTATTTTGATCTGGTGTCCTTTTATTTAGATGCCGATATTGCTCCCACCGCCAAACAACAAAAAGCCCTGTTCAGTTTAAAACATGAAATTGAAACCCTACCGTTGGCCCAACTGAATTTCCCCAGCCAGCTGGATCAGCTTGAACACTGGATTATCCAGCACGAACAGCAAGCCCAGCTCGAATTTGAACATTATTTAAAGCGCCGCGCCTGGGGACAGCCACGTGAATATTTTCACTGCCTGTCCGATGCCTATGAGTTTCTGATCAAGATTACCCCGACCCAGCGTGCACAGGCAGCCTGGCTTTACAGTTTTAGCCAGCACTGGGATGACCGGCGCTATACCGAGCTGATTCAGCTGTATCTACAGGCTCTGGCCTATGGTTATGCACAGCAGCATCAGCTGTATCAGTTCAGTGCCCTGCTTGAAACCTTACAGCTGGATAATTTTGTGCTGGGTCTGGCAGATGGCTATTTTCATCAGGCTGCGATTCAGCTGGCGCTGGCTTACTGCCCTGCCGATTTCATGCCTTTATCCTTGGGCTTTCATCTCGGCAAAAGCCTGTGCTCACGGCATCAGCTGATTATTACGCATGAATTGAAAGAACTTGGCATTCATACCTGCTGTTTTCAGCCACAACAGCGCTCAGCATCGCGGCATACGCCCGTGCTGCATGCCATTGCCAGTCTGGCCCCGGATGAAAAACAGCAGGCCCAATATCTGCGTCTGATTCAGCTTGGCTGTGCCTTAAGCCAGCAAGGCATGAACGAAGAAAAAATACTGCAGCAGCTGCATCTGCATGACATGATCCAGAAGATCTTCCAGCATAAAGCCCTGATGGGCAAATTCATTCATGACAATAAATGTATTTTTACCAATCGCAGCATTAACCAGTGGCTGGAAACCGTCGAAGGCGTGGATGGGTTTATCCAGCAACTGCTGGAAACCGACTGGATCCGTTTAGGCCAGGACCCGGAGCAAAGTAAATTCTGGCGTCTGATTCATCAGCAGGAAAGCCAGATGTTCGGGCTATTTAACCGTACCGAACAGCAGTTTATTTATGACTGGATTCTGGGAGATGCCGCAGTACAGCATCCTGCCCCATCTGCGCTGCAAAGCACGTCGGACCATTTTAAAACCAGCGACCACTTTAACTATATGGCCGAGCTGGAGCTGGAAGAAATTCAGCTCAAATACGCCCAGGCCTCATCTTTTGACGACAAAATCCGGCAGCTATTGCCTTATTTGGCCCCGCATAAATCTGCCAGCGATGCCGGACGCTGGTGTACCCAGCAATACAGCCAGGCCCTTTTCCCGGCGCTGTCGCAGGCGCTCGACCCAATGCATCATAAAAGTTAATTACGGAGAACAGCAACAATGAAAAAAGATCAACAACCGAGTGAAATGGCCGGCGCAGATGCGGCAAACCGACAGAACAGTAATGATAAATCCGTTCAATTAGACCCCTATCGCAGTGATGCGACACAACAGGCGCTCACCACCAATCAGGGCGTTAAAATTGCCGATAACCAGAACAGCCTCAGAGCCGGTATTCGCGGGGCCACACTGCTCGAAGATTTTATTTTTCATGAAAAAATGACCCACTTTGACCATGAACGGATTCCGGAGCGTATTGTGCATGCGCGTGGCACCGGTGCGCATGGTTATTTTGAAGCCTATCCGGGCAATGAAAAATATACCAAAGCCCATTTTCTGACCACCCCAGAACATAAAACACCAGTCTTTGTGCGTTTCTCGACCGTACAGGGTCCGCGCGGCTCGGCAGATACGGTACGCGATATTCGCGGCTTTGCCATCAAGTTCTATACCCAGGAAGGCATTTATGACATGGTCTGCAACAATGCCCCGGTGTTCTTTATCCAAGATGGCATGAAATTCCCGGATTTTGTGCATGCCTTAAAGCCGGAACCAGATACCGAAATTCCGACCGGTGCCAGTGCGCACGACACCTTCTGGGACTTTGTTTCGCTGGTGCCAGAAAGCTCACATGCGGTGATCTGGGCCATTTCCGACCGTGGTATTCCGAAAAACTTCCGCAGTATGCAGGGCTTTGGCGTACATACCTACCGCTTTATTAATGCCGAAAATAAATCGGTGTTTGTGAAATTCCACTGGACCCCGAAACAGGGCATGGCCGCCTTAGTCTGGGATGAAGCACAGAAAATTGCTGGTAAAGATCCGGATTATCATCGCCGCGATTTGTATCAGGCCATCGAAAACGGTTTCTACCCGGAATGGGAACTGGGCGTACAGATTGTGGAACAGGAAGATGAAATGAGCTTTGACTTTGACCTGCTTGATCCGACCAAGCTGATTCCAGAAGAACTGGTACCGGTCATTCCGATTGGCCGGATGGTGCTCAACCGCAATATTGACAATTTCTTTGATGAAACCGAACAGGTCGCCTTCTGTCCGGCGCATATTGTGCCGGGAATCGACTTCACCAATGACCCACTGCTGCAGGCGCGGATTTTCTCCTATACCGACACCCAACTCAGCCGTTTAGGTGGACCGAACTTCCATCAGCTGCCAATTAACCAGGCGGTGTGTCCGTTTCACAATAACCAGCGCGATGGCATCCACCAGAGCCGGGTTCATCGCGGTCAGGCGGCGTATCAGCCTAACTCGATTGACAATGACTGGCCACGAGAAACCTCACCCGCGGCCAAAGGTGGCGGTTTTGAAAGCTATCAAGAACGCATTGACGGGCATAAAATCCGTCAGCGCAGTCCATCCTTTAGCGACCACTTTTCGCAGGTTCGTCTGTATTTCAAAAGCCTGAGCCTGCCTGAACAGAAACACGTGGTCGATGCCTATGTCTTTGAGCTAAGTAAAGTGCAGCGCAAACCTATCCGTGAGCGTGTGGTGCACAATATGCTGGCCAATATTGATGCCAATCTGGCCAAAATGGTCGCCGATAAACTCGGCATTGCACTAGATGAAAGCCAGCTGCCGCCTGATCTACCCGAGGAAAAAACCTCAGCCAAGTTATCCATGACGGCATTTTTACCGCCGAATATTGAAGGCCGTAAAATCGCGGTACTGGTACATCCCCATGCCGCCACCGACAATATTGAGCCGATTCATCAATGGGCCTTAAAAGAAAATGTGATGCTGGATTTTCTGACGCCCACCCCTGCCCCAACCACCACCATTGAAGATGACATGATTCCATCCGATGGGATGCAGCAGGCCGAACCCTCAGTGCTGTATGATGCAGTGATTGTGCTGGATGGCAACAATCTGGATGCCTTTAAGCGCGATGGTGTGGCCTGCCATTATGTGATTGAAGCCTATAAACATTTAAAACCGGTGGTGTTATTAGGGGATAAAGCCGAGCTGCTGGAACATCTGCGTCTACCGCCAGATGAAGGCGTATTTAGCGATGCCAGTTTCCAGAATGTGGCGGAAGGCTTTAAAGAAGCGATTCGTCACAACCGGGTCTGGGCACGTGAAGCCATTGCAGCATCTATTCCGGCTTAATTGTCCTGCACTCATATAAGCCAAACCAACAAAAGGGAAGCCAATGGCTTCCCTTTTGTTTGAATAGATGGATGAGATTCAGATTAGAACTTGATGTGCATAGTGCTTTCCTCTCACTTTAATCTGCAATCTGCGCCGCTTGATACCGCTCCAGCTCCTTGTCAATCGAGATCTGTGGAGGGGCTGCAATATCCAGCGGTTCTAAGCTCATTAAGGGCACTTTGATCTTCTTTCCCTTTGGGGTCTTCGGCTGATCTTCATCAACGGTAATTTTCTGAATAAACGTCGCCAACCAGAGTATAAACTCTTCTTTATTGCTGCTTTTTGGCACAATGCTCAAGTCCAGTTTCAGCTCGTTGGCATATAAAGAGTTGACCATCAGCTCATTAAAGTCGATGCAATTGACCAATAATTTAAGACGTGTTTTTTTGATTTCAGCACGCAGCTCAATCATTAACATATTTAAATCATTGATAATATCTCCTCTAAAGTCCTTATTTTGCTCGACATTTCTATAGATTATTTCAGCAAGTTTAATATACTGGGGCATACGATCATCCATTTATTATTCTGAATATAGTTATATTGAAGGATTTTGCGTAATTTTATGTAGTATTTAATAGATATTTTGCAAGAAAAGCGCGTCTTGTTACATTGGAATGGCTTTGTTGCACAAACCTATCTGTAAAGGGTTTTTCAGCGATATAATTTTCAAA